>Ga0233425_10002198_pt1 | contig 39481 bp, 36 predicted proteins | sample Watercolumn_Towu_2_FD_181712 | JGI IMG/M metagenome (GOLD analysis project Ga0233425, IMG submission 181712) | Freshwater microbial communities from Lake Towuti, South Sulawesi, Indonesia - Watercolumn_Towuti2014_140_MG | ecosystem: Environmental > Aquatic > Freshwater > Lake | place... | reverse complement strand
GCCGCAGCCGCGGCACCACCGGCCTGGGCACCACCGACCAGAGATCCACCGACCTGAGCACCACCGGCCTGGGCACCACCGGCCTGGGCACCACCGGCCTGGGCACCACCGGCCTGGGCACCACCGACCAGAGATCCACCGACCTGAGCACCACCGGCCTGGGCATCGACCCGACTGCGCTCCCGCACGAACCGCCGTCTCCTCGCGGCCAGCGACTGAGCCACGGCCGGCTTGGACTCGTCGTCCTCGACGGGCTCCGGTGCATCCGGTCCCTCTCCCAGGGGGGCCGGTGCAGCAACCCCCCGCCGCATCCGCCCCTCCTCGATGAGCCGGACGATCCGGTCCCAGTAGCTCGAATAGGAGGTGAACTTCTGCAGCAGCGCCCGGTATCGGAAGCGGTGCACCGTGCTCCCCAGCTTCAGGATCTGCGAGAGGTTGAAGACCTTCGTAATCTCCTTGCGCTGGTACATCGGCTCGAGCTTCTCGATGCCCATGAAATACTGGTCGTAGAGGACGCGGAGGCGGGCGATCCGATGGTCGAGCTGATCCAGCTCGGCATCGAACTTCTCCTTGAGGGCAACGGCGTCCAGTGCCCTTTTGTCAATGGAGTCGGACGACATTTTTCCCCTCCCGTTTCGAAGCGTAACAGGAGGGGGCTGCAAGCGCAAGAATCGCTTGCTTTGGCCCGGTCCTGCGTGGTATAGGTACCCGGCCTTGACACGCAGGAGACGGGATGAAATTCTACCGGGGAAAAATCGAAATCATCGCACGGGAGATCCTTGACTGCCTGATCAAGGAGAACCTCGTCGAGATCGCTCCGGAGCTGGTCGATGAGACCTGCAAGGATCTCGAATCGGTGCTCCTGGAGTACAACCGGATGGACCGGGAGATCAGTGAGCGTGCCAAGGAAGCCGCGGCCAAGCAGGGACTCGACTACTCCGCAGTCAACCGCCTGCGCCGCTCCATGGCCCAGTCCAAGGCCTTCGGGATCGACGACGAGGCGCTCGACTACGTGGTCCACCAGATGATCGAGATCATGCTGTCGAGCATCCACGTCGAGGAGGTGTTCGGCCAGGACCACGACCTCAACCGGGTCATGGCCCCCGTCCTTCGCAAGCACATGAGCACCGAGGAGGAAGTGGACCGGGAGGTCCGCCAGAAGCTGAAGAACCTCGAAGCCGCGGAAGGCACGGTTTCCTGGGAGATCGAGTACCGCCGCAAGAAGGAAGAGCTCGAGCGGCTCAAGAAGCTGAAGTAGCTCCGGAACCGACGTTCACAAAGAGGACAACATGAAAAACGCGTTCGAAGGGCTGACATCCAACCCGGTCTGGAAGTGGTTCGAAGCGCTCACGCAGGTCCCCCGACCGTCGGGCAGCGAGCAGAAGGCAATCGAGTTCTTCGAGCGCTTCTGCACGACCCACGGCTTTGCCGTCAGGAAGGACAAGGTGGGCAACCTGGTCATCTGCGTGCCTGGGTCCAAGGGGCGAGAGAAGGAGCCTGTGCTCGTGCTCCAGGGTCACATGGACATGGTCGGCGAGAAGAACGAAGACGTGGCGTTCAATTTCGAGACCGATCCGATCCAGGTCTGGCGGGACGGCGACTGGCTCAAGGCCCGGGGAACGACGCTGGGTGCGGACAACGGAATCGGGCTGGCGCTGGCCATGGCACTGGCCACAGACCCGACCGTCAGCCGGCCGCCGCTCGAGATCCTGTGCACGGTGGACGAGGAACGAGGGCTCACCGGGGCGTTCAACCTCGAGCCTGGGTTCGTCACCGGCCGGCGAATGATCAACATCGATTCGGAGGAAGAAGGCACCGTGTTCGTCGGCTGCGCAGGCGGCGGAGACACGCAGTGCCACTTCCCCCTGGAGTTCTCCGAGCTCCCGGACAAGTGGACCGGCATCAAGGTCAAGGTGTTCGGACTTGCAGGCGGGCATTCGGGGCTCAACATCATCGAGAACCGGGCCAACGCGCTCAAGCTCCTGGCCACCATCCTCGTCGAGTCCTGTCCGACCGAGGAGTTCTCGCTCTGCTCGTTCCTGGGCGGAGACAAGCACAATGCCATCCCCCGCGAAGCCACGGCCATCGTGGCCGGCTCAGCGGACCTGGCAGACCGCATCCGGACCGCGGTCGAGCGGCTGCGCCCCGGCTTCCTCTCCGAATACGGGAAGACCGACCCCAAGCTCGACGTGCAGATCTCGGCTGCCGGGGTCACCGACGGGCTCTCGTTCGATGATTCAGTCCGGTTCCTCAGCCTCGTCCTCGCGCTTCCCCACGGCGTCGATGCCATGAGCCGGGACATCCCCGGGCTGGTGGAGACTTCGTCGAACCTGGCGAAGGTCGGCTGGGGCGAGGACTCCGCCCTCGTGCACAATTCCAGCCGCAGCTCCGTGGCCTCCGCACTGGCCCGCATGCGCACCCGGGTCGCGGCCGCAGGCCGTCTCGCACATGCCGACGTCCGGCAGCTCACCGGCTATCCCGGCTGGCAGCCCAACATGGATTCCGCGCTGCTGGCCAAGGCCCGCAGCCTCTACGAGGCCTCGACGGGCAAGACCGCCCGCGTGACCGCCATCCACGCAGGGTTGGAATGCGGCATCATCGGAGAGAAGTACTCCGGAATGGACATGATCTCCATCGGGCCGGACATGCACGGCGTCCACTCCCCGGACGAACGCCTGTCCATCCCGTCCACTGAGCGCTTCTACAGCTTCCTCAAGGCACTGGTCGCCAAGATCTGAACATGGTCTGACAATCGGATGGGAAGATCGATGACGATTGCCGGTCCAGGCGCTCTTGGTCAGATGTAAAACATATTGGACGCCTTGACCTCGACATCCCGCTTCATGCGCACGACATCGGCCAGGGTGAGCGCCCCGAGGTACTTCTCCATCACCTTGCCCAGCCCACGCCAGATGCTGATTGCCGCACAGTGCTCCTTCTGGTCGCACCGGACGTCATCCGACACGCAATCCACAAGGTTGAGCGGCCCTTCCAGCGCGATGTACAGCTCGAGCAGCGTGATGTCCTCCGGGTCCCGAGCCATGTGGAACCCCCCCCCGGCCCCTCGGGTGCTGGTGACGATCCCGCCGGCCTTGAGCCGGGCGAAGATGGCATCGAGGTACTTCCTGGAGATGGCTTGACGACGGGCGATGAGATCCAGCATGACCGGCCCTTCCCCGCCCGAAGAGGCCAGCTCCGTCAAGGCACGCAACCCATACCGAACGCGAGTCGACAGTTTCATTCCCCCCTCCCCGTCCTGTCTCCAACCCACTAACCCGGTAGGTATTCTAGACGGGACCTCGTTGCCACGCAACTCATTTCGTCGCTGGCCCCTACTCCCCTCGTCCGGCCTTGAGCGCCTCTGCCTGGAACCAGGCGCGCACCTGGGAGAGCATGTCGTCGATCTCCCCTTCCATGATCCGGTCGAGCTGGTACAGGGTCAGGCCTACGCGGTGGTCGGTCAGACGGTTCTGGGGGAAGTTGTAGGTTCGGATACGCTCGCTGCGATCGCCGCTTCCCACCTGGGAGCGGCGTGTCTCCCGCTCCTCCCGCTCCTGCGCTTCCCGCTCGGCCTCGAGGAGCTTGGCCCTGAGGATCTTCATGGCCTTGGCCTTGTTCTTGAACTGGGAGCGCTCATCCTGGCAGGTGACGACCACGCCGGACGGGATGTGGGTGATGCGGATTGCGGAATCGGTGACGTTGACGTGCTGGCCGCCGGCACCGGAGGAGCGGTAGGTATCGATCTTGAGATCTTCTTCCCGCACCTCGACGTCGACGTCCTCGGCTTCGGGCAGGATGGCAACCGTGACCGCAGACGTGTGGATGCGGCCCTGGGCCTCGGTCTCGGGCACACGCTGGACGCGGTGCACCCCGGACTCGTACTTGAGCCGGGAGAAGACCTTGTTGCCCGAGATCATGGCGACGATTTCCTTGAAGCCGCCCAGCTCGGTCTCGTGGGCGGAGAGGATTTCGACCTTCCACCCTTCGGTCTCCGCAAACCGGGTATACATGCGGAACAGGTTGGCAGCGAACAGCGCGGCCTCCTCTCCGCCGGTCCCGGCCCGGATTTCCACGATGATGTTCTTCTCGTCCCGCGGGTCCTTGGGCAGGAGCAACACCTCGATCTGGGCATCCAGCTCGTCTCGGCGCTGCCGCAGGGAGAGCAGCTCCTGGTGGGCCAGCTCCCGGATCTCCGGGTCCGAATCCTGGAGCAGCAGCTCGCTGTCCTCGATCTGCCTCACCACGTCCTTGAACTTGAGGAACGAGTTCACGACGGCTTCGAGGCTGGCCCGCTCCTTGGCGACCTGAGCGTAGCGCTTGCGGTCCCCCAGCACCGCGGGGTCGAGGAGCTGGTTGGACAGATCCTCGAACCGCTGCACGACTTCTTCCAGCTTCTCGTACATCAGCTCCTCCCCGCAGGAGTTGTGCGGTCGTACCGCCCCTCACACCGGCTTGCGCCCCTCACACCGGCTTGCGCCCCTCACACCGGCTTGCGCCCCTCACACCGGCTTGCGCCCGTGCTGGAATGCAGCGAAATCCTCGTACTCGGCCTGTCGTTCCTCGGCGCTCTGGGTCGGGTCCGACGCAACCGCCCGCTCCGCATCGAGCACGGTCAGGAGACTGGCCATGGCAACTTCGAGCTGGGCGGAATCCGGAATCCGGGTGGTGATCCGCTGCGTGGCAAGCCCAGGCCAGATCAGCATCCGCAGAAGGCGATGGTCGGGCCGCTTGCCGGCCAGTCGAATGATCTCGTACGAGACCCCGGCGATCGGGAACAGGAGGAAGAGCTTCACGAGCACGAAGAAGGCCTGGTTCAACGCACCGATCTCGCTGACCGGCGGGATGAACGGGAACACCACCGTGAACACCAGGATTGCGATCAGCAGCACCACCAGCAGGAACGATGTCCCGCAACGGGGATGCAGCGTGGTCTGCACGTCTGCGTTGGCCACGGTAAGGTCGAGCCCCTTCTCGAACGCATAGATGCACTTGTGCTCCGCCCCGTGATACATGAAGACGCGGCGGATGTCCGGAATGAACGAAATCCCCCAGACGTACCCGAGGAAGATCGCCAGCTTGATCACCCCGTCCACCACCTGGAACAGGAACGACTTGCCCGAGGCCAGGTCGTCGGAGCCGAACAACCAGCCCAGCCCCCAGGTAAGGAAGTGGGGAAGCGCAGCAAACAGGGCCAAAGCCATCACGATCGCTACGGCCAGGGTGATCCACAGAGAGGGCGTATTTTCAACTTCCCGCTGGCGCACGGCCGACCCTCCGGCCCTGCCTGCTTGTGTGGCCGATCCCGTTCCGTCTGCTGTCCCGGGGCCCGCTCCTTCCGCTGTTGCGTCGGGAGCCTCTGGCCCACTGCCCACTGCCCACTGCCCACTGCCCGCCGTTCCCACACCGGGAGCCTCTCCCCCGGACCCTGGACCCTGGACCCCGGACCCCTTCTCCGCTTCCAGCTCCTGGAGCCCCTGCTCCTGGACCTGGGCCGCGAAGTTCAGGGTCGAGATCCCGTTGTGCAGTGATTCGGCGAGCACCAGGATCCCCCGGAAGAACGGCCAGCGGAGAAACTTGAGCTTCGTGGCGAGGGAGATCCAGCGCCGCTGTCGGACCAGCAATCGTCCTTTCGGTGTGCGCACTGCGACGGCCAGGCAGTTGGGAGAGCGCATCATGACGCCCTCGATGACGGCCTGTCCTCCGACCGGCAGCTCTGCCATGGTCTTATCGGGGGAGATGGGGAAAGCCGGTTACTTCTGCGCCGGGGTCTGGGTACGGCCGTACTTGCGGTTGAACCGCTCCACGCGTCCCTCAGAGTCCATCAGCTTCTGCTTGCCCGTGAAGAACGGGTGGCACTTCGAGCAGATTTCCACCGAGTAGTCGCCCTTCGTGGACCGGGTCTCGACGACCGTGCCGCAGGCACAGGTGACGTTCGCCTTCTCGTACTTGGGATGGGTGTTTTCCTTCATGGGCATCCTCCTGCTGCAAGCCCGCCGGCCCTAATAGCACTACTGGTTCATGGAATCAAGGAATTCCTTGTTCGTGTCGTACTTCGAGATCCGGTCGAGCAGGAACTCCATGGCGTCGATGACGTTGAGCGGGTGGAGGAGCTGCCGCAGGATCCACACCCGGTTGAGCACCGAGGGCGGGAGCAGAAGCTCTTCCTTCCGGGTACCCGACTTGTTGATGTCGAGGCACGGGAAGATCCGCTTTTCCATCAGCTTGCGGTCCAGGTGCATTTCGCAGTTGCCGGTCCCCTTGAACTCCTCGAAGATGACTTCATCCATGCGGGAGCCGGTGTCGATCAGCGCCGTGGCCATGATCGTGAGGCTGCCGCCGTCTTCGATGTTGCGGGCCGCACCGAAGAACCGCTTGGGCTTGTGCAGAGCGTTTGAATCCACGCCGCCCGACAGGATCTTGCCCGAGGGCGGGACCACCGTGTTGTAGGCACGGGCGAGTCGCGTGATCGAGTCGAGGAGGATCACGACGTCCCGCTTGTGCTCCACCAGCCGCTTGGCCTTCTCGATGACCATCTCGGCCACCTGGACGTGGCGCTGGGCCGGCTCGTCGAACGTCGAGCTGATGACTTCGCCCTTCACCGACCGCTCCATGTCGGTCACTTCTTCGGGCCGCTCGTCGATGAGCAGCACGATCAGGTAGACCTCCTTGTGGTTCGCGGCGATCGCATGGGCCACGTCCTGCAGCATCATGGTCTTGCCCGTACGGGGGGCAGCCACGAACAGCGAGCGCTGCCCCTTGCCCTGCGGGCAGAGCAGGTCGATGATCCGGCCCGTGAAGTTCTTCGGGTGGAACTCGAGATCGAACTTCGTGTTCGGGTACAGCGGAGTCAGGTTGTCGAAGAGCACCTTGGTCCGGGTGACTTCCGGGTCCTCGAAGTTGACCGATTCCACCTTGAGCAGAGCGAAGTAGCGCTCGCTCTCCTTGGGCGGCCGGATCTGGCCGGCAACGGTATCACCCGTGCGCAGGTTGAACTTCCGGATCTGGGAGGGGGACACGTAGATGTCGTCCGAGCCGGGGAAGTAGTTGTAGTCCGGGCTGCGGAGGAAGCCGAACCCATCCGGAAGGACCTGGAGCACGCCCTCCCCGAAGATCGATCCGTTCTTCTCGGCTTGCGCCTGCAGCAGGGCAAAGATGAGCTCCTGCTTGCGCAACCCGCGGGCACCCTCGATGCCGAAGTCCTTGGCCATCTCGACCAGTTCGCTGATTTTCTGTCGCTTCAGTTCCTGCAGATTCATGTCTTGCTTCTACCCCTCGTGATGATGAAATACCCCAGACGTCCTACAAAGCTCAGCGCAGCGTTCCGACTTGCGAGCGGATCAGGGAAACTGCCTGAATCCGTGCTGGGAGACTGACGGAAGCAGTCTGTGGCCAAAAATACCCAAGCCCGGTCGGTTGTCAAGCTTTTTTTCCGTTTTTCGCCGCCCCCCCGCGCGTTTTCCGCTCTCGTGACGATAACCGGGCATGGACCAACCAGGAAGGAGGAACCATGACCAAGGCCCAGGCAAAGCAGATGTTCCGCAAGGCAAAGAGGATGTTCGGCAGGGAGGTGGCCACGGATCTCTCGGGCAAGTTCTGCCTGGTCCACCTCGATTCCCCGGCCGAGACCATGCGGCAGGAACGGGTGACCGCCTTCGACCCGGCCGAGTTCTTCGATCCCAAGTGCCCCATGTGCAAGCCGTTCCTCGACGAAGGGGCCTTCATGGTCTACACCGGGGACGAGCTGCTCGGGATGAGGACCCTCCCCGACGGCATGGTCGAAGCGGTGATGCTCAGGCCCGGGGCCGGCTCGGCCCACTAGGTGCTCCCTTCGCCGGGCAGACCCGGGCCTGCCCGGCATTTCCCCCACGTGGGGCAAGGGTATTTCGGGAGCCGCCATCCAGGCACAAGAGAAGCAATGCACCGGTTTCGCCGCAGAAGCTTCAGCCTCTCGAGCCGTTGGGGATCAGCTCAGACGCCTGGACGTCGCTTAGCGATCCCAACACGGCGACGGCCGCGGAGAAGTCGTGGTCCCGGGTGTACCGGTGCGGGACGGCATAGCAGGCGATCCCCGCCGAGGCCGCGGCCCGGACTCCGGCACCGGAATCCTCGAAGGCCACACACTCCTCCGGACGAGCTCCGAGGCGGCGCACGGCCTCCAGGTACAGGTCGGGGGCGGGTTTGGGGTGGGGAGCATCCTCGGCACTGACCACGTGGGCAAAGCAGCCTGCAATCCCCACGGCCTCCAGCGACAGGCGCACGTCCCGGCCCGGTGACGACGAGGCCACGGCCAGCGGAACCCCCATGGCCCGAAACGCCCGCACCAGCTCCACCGCCCCCTCGCATGGCTTGAGATCGGTCTTCACCAGCTCCAGGTAGATGTCGCTCTTGGCCGCCAGCAACTCATCGACCGACTCGGGAAGACCATACCGGGCCTTGAGCAGGACAAAGTTGTCCCGCGTCGTCGTGCCCACCAGCTCCGTGAACTCCTCTTCCCCCAGGCGGATGCCGTACCTCGCCATGACCCCGTTGATCGCACGGGCCTGCAACGGCTCGCTGTCCACCAGCAACCCGTCCAGATCGAATATCACGGCGGAGCAGGGCCGAGGCATGATTCCTCCGACTTCGGGCCGATTCCGACGATCGGCCCCTACGGGCACACCGGGTAGACCTTGTGCGGCCAGGAGTTGTTGAGCGTGGTATCGAGAACGACCTTCACCTCGGGGGACACGATGGTCCCCTCCCGCACGTCGACCAGGTCGAAGGTCCCGGTGATCAGCACGCGGCCCCCGTTCTCGGGCTCCAGCTCCTCGATCGTGAACGTCCCGTTCTGCGCCTCGAGCGAGGCGAACGAATCCGGGCACGACACGTTGAGGTACAATGTGGCCCGGGCACCGCCGTCCGCCACCGTGCGCTCGACCGCCCCCCCGGCTTCCAATTCGGACAGGAGCTTGCCCAGCTCAGGGAACTGGACCTCCAGCCCGTCGCTCACCGATACCGGCTTCCCCTCCTCCTGGCAGCGCAGGAAGAGCACGTCCGCACAGTCGTCGAACCCAATGAAGTTGAAATGGAGCTCGAACGGAACCGCCAGGTCGCAATCCGGAACATCCAGCGTGTCTGCAGTGACGCTCCCCACGTCAGGAGGCATGAGGCCGCAGCCCCAGAGGGGGGAGACCAGAAACGCCATGAGGAGTTGCCCACGGCCCACTGCCCTGCTGGCAACTAGCGGCCCGTCGCTTACGCTCCGGGTGGTGTTGCGGGCCGCACCCACTGCATCTGCCCCTGCACCGGGAGCCTCTTGCCCACTGCTCACTGCCCACCGCCCACTGCCGTTGCTACTCCCCATCCTGCTTCGCCTGCTCCTCGGGGGGCTTGTCCTTGCCGTAGTTGACCCGCAGCGCGCACTTCTGTCCCACGGCCAGCTCCGAAATGCTGCGGGTGACCACCCCCAGCGAGGTGTTGTCGTACGGCTCGACGATCATGATCTCGCCGACGTTCTCGTCGGGCAGGTCTTCCATGTCTCCCGACTCGACCGGATCGTAGCCGTCCCCGCGGTCCAGCACTACGAACCGGTTTCCGAGCTGCACGCCGTCGTTGCGCCCCTTGTCCAGGAACACGTAGTGGTGCTCGCCCAGGTAGTCGTAGTCCTCGAAGGCATCGAGGATGACGGCATCGACGTTGGCGGTATTGGGGGCCGGGCCGACCTTGAACTGCTGCTGGAAGATGTCGGTCACCAGGGTACCCCGCTCGATCTCCTCGTAGGTTGTGAACAGCAGCGCCTTGACGAACCGCTTCTCCGCCCCGAGCACCTTGGCGATGCCCAGGTGGCGCACCTTGTAGCCGACCTTGTCCCCCGTGACGGGATGGGTCACGTCCGATTCCACCCGGTAGAGGGTGAATTCCTCGCCCTTCTTGATCTTCTTGGGGATGTAAAACTCAATGTAGACCTCGTCATACTGACCGAGGTACTGCTTCTGCTCCCGGGAGTAGCGGATCTTGCCGGATTCCTGGAAGACCTTTTCCGGAATGAACCCCTTGGACCGCCCCGCCACCACGATGTCCGTGGGCTTCTCCGAGTAGCGGGAGCGGGCCCACACGAACCCCGGTCCCTTGTTCAGCATGCTCTTGGGGATGATGACCACCTGGTCGCCCGGGTAGATCCAGTGGGGATTCGTGATCTGGGCATTGAAGGCCCACAGGGTCGGCCAGAAGTGAGGGTCATCGAAGAACTGGTCGCAGATGTCCCACAGGGTGTCCCCTTCCTCGACGATGTAGATCCGCTCGCCGGTGATGGCGGGGTAGGTGGACACGATGTCGGGCTCGTCGGCCTGGCCGTACACAGTGGACGGCGCGATGCAGCAGACGACGAGTCGAACCAGTGTGAACAGGGCCAAGCGCTTCATTGCGGCACCTTTTCCTGTCGCAGTCCAGCCAGCTTCTCCTGGGCGATGTCCGCGGCCCGGGTTGCCGGATAGTGGGCTACGAGCTGCCTCATCACCTCCCCGGCCGCTGCATGGTCCCCCAAGTTGGCGAGGCAGAGCCCGCTCTTGAGCATGGAATCCGGGACCTTGTTGCCGGAGGGATAGAGGGTGACGACCTTCTCGAAACAATCGAATGCCTTGCGGAAGCTCTGGATGTCGTAGTAGGCCTCGCCCATCCAGTACAGGGCATTGTCCGCGTAGTCGTGGTTGGGGTACTGCTCGAGGAACCGCTCGAACTGGGCGATGGCCTCGTCATGCCGCTTCTGCTCGAGCAGCTCGAACCCGTACTTGTAGAGCTCGACGGGACGGGAGTCGAACGACTTGCGGGGGGTGGGCGGCGGGTCCTTCCTCCCGGTTCCGAGCGACACGCGGCCGCCGTCGCCGCTCGGGGCCGAACCCTCGATGACGCCGGATACCGGCTGGCCCGACCCCATGTCGACGACCAGCCCGGAATCGTCGAGCTGCTGGAAGCGCACCTCGGGGATGCTGGACGGGTCGACCTTCCGGTGGACGACCGGGCCTTCCTGCGGCTCGGCATCCGCCAGGGACGGGCCCTCGGTTTCGCGAGGCTTAGGCTGCTCTTCCCATTTCCGTTCCCCGCGCACGAGCTTGACGACCGGCAGCGAAGGGGCGGGTCCGGGGGTCCTCGACAGCAGGATCTGGTGCGACTCGACCTGGTCCTGGAGCAGGAGGATCTTGTTCTGGAGGTCCTCCATCTGGACCGATACGTTGGCCGAGCCGGCCTTCATCTGGGCCAGGTCGCGCTTGAGATCCTCGAGCTGCCTGGAGAGGATGGCGGTGCGGTCTTCGCAGCCCGCAAAAAGGCCTGCGCAAACGGTGGCAAGGGCCAGGATGCTCAGGACTGCGGGGTGACGTGACAAGAGGACACCTCCCATTACACCACCCCGATTGTAGATGCCCTTTGCTGCGGGTCAAAAATCAGATCAGGAGCATGGACACGACCCACACGGCGAAACACCCAGCGGCTGCCGCCACGAGCGGAAGCTTGCGGATCCCGTCATCCCATTTCCATGCGAGGCGGGCCAGGATCGCGACGTAGCCCGCAAAGGACAACCCCATCACCAGCATCCACCACGGGTTCTGGACCGGGACGGAGGCCGCAACCTGGCGATAGCGGACGGCATCGTCGTCAACCACGGTCCGGGGGTCTCGCTCGTGCTTCCACTGGGCCAGCGAACGGGCGTACCCGTCATCGGCCCTGGCCAGGAGCTGCGCATCCGGTCCGGCCAGCCAGGCGGTGGCCCACAAGGCACCTCGGGCATCATCGAACGCGGCCACGGCTCGGGGATGATCGGCGGCCTCGATGTAGCCCTCCCCGAGGGCCAACAGCTCCTCCACGGCCTGGACGCAGGATGACATCAGAGGCAGGTACCAGCGGGCCGAACGGAGGAAGTGCTCCTGCGCGGCAGGCAGCCGCCCTTCGGCCTTGGCGGACAGCCCGGCCTCGAGCTCCCGTTGGGAGGAAACGCCCACGCGGATTGTGACCGCGAGGAGAAGCGCGAGGACTGCTGCCGCTACAAGGAGTGTCCTGGGGTGCCTCAATGCTTCCTCCTGGGGCCGATGCTGCTGCACGCGGCCCGTCGCTGACGCTCCGGGTGGTGTTGGGGGCCGCCCCCCCCCCTGCACTTGCCGACTACCCGGCGACCATCGACCATTACACAAAGTCCCTGCGCTGGAACACGAGCGTGGCCAGGGCAATCAGGATCACCACGTAGCAGAACGCGTATGCCATAGAATGCGCCACGTAGAGCCACGACACATCCACTTCAAGCAGGATCTCCCGGGCCACGTCGAACAGCGACAGGTCGGGGAAAATCCGGGTGACCGCCTCGCCCAGCGGCCGGATCTGGGGAGCCGTCACGAACAGCCCCTTGCTCGCGGTCAGCAGCTCGTTGATGAAGTAGACCTGCCTCCCCACCACGAAGATCCCGAACGTGAAGATGCCCGACAGCACGGGGGACGAGAAGGACGAGAACAGGATCGCGACCGCAGACACGATGGACAGCTCTCCGAAGATGAGCAGCACTGCCTTGACGAACACCAGCTGGATCGGCACCTCACGGACGATCAGCACGAGGAACCAGGAACCTCCCAGCACCAGCGTCACCGTGGCCAGGACCAGCAGCATCCCCAGGTACTTCCCGAGCAGGAACTCGTAGCGGTGCAGCGGCTTGGACAGGAGCGAGTAGATCGTCTTGCGCTCCAGCTCCTTGTAGACCAGGAGCACGCCGATGATCACGGCGATCACCACGCCGGCAAACGAGATGAAGAACAGGCCGAAGTCCTGCACCACCCGCCGCTGCTGGTCATACACCACCAACTCCGAGACCAGGAGCGACGAGAGGATGAGGATGAACGCACCCAGCATCAGGCCGATGAATGCCCGATGGCGGGCCGACTCTCGAAAGGTATTGGCCGCAACGGCCAGGATCCGGATGAGAGAGCTCATCGCGCCACCTCCTCGCCCTTGCCCGCCATGCGGACGAACAGCTCTTCCAGCCCTTCGGAGCGGGGGACCACCGCTTCGAGGTCGGCCCCTCCAGCCAGCAGGGCATTGACCAGGTCACGCGACTTGCCGCCGGCCACCACCAGCTTGACCCGATTCCCGAACCGGTCCACGGTTCCCCCTTCCGATGCCACCCTGGAGAGCAGCTCTTCCGGGACCCCGGCAGCGACGATCTCGACTTCAGAGCGCCCGGTTCTGAGGAAGTCCTTCACCGTGCCGAAGAAACGCATCTTCCCCTTGTCGATGATCACGATCTTGTCGCACAGCAGCTCGATGTCAGCCAGGATGTGGGAGGAGAAGAACACGGTCTTCCCCTCGGTGCGCAGGTTCGCGATGACGTCCTTGAGCTCCTTGCGGCCGATGGGGTCGAGCCCGGACAGCGGCTCGTCCAGGATCACCAGCTCCGGGTTGCCGATCAGCGCCTGGGCCAGCCCGGCCCGCTGCAGCATCCCCTTGGAGAACCGCCGGAGCGTCCGGTCCCGGGCGTGCCCCAGCCCCACCCGCTCGATGAGCCGGTCTACCCGCCGTTTTCGCTCCGCAGATCCGATGCCGTAGAGCTTGCCGAAGAAATCGAGCAATTCCGCTGGCTTCAGGTAATCGTAGAAGTAGGGCTGCTCCGGCAGGTATCCGACCTTGAGGCGGGCGTCCATGTCACTGGGCGGCTTGCCGAAGATCTCGACTCGACCGGATGTCGGCCGGATCAGGTCCATGATGGTCTTGATCGTCGTGGTCTTCCCGGCACCGTTGGGGCCCAGGAAGCCGAAGATCTCGCCCGGCTCGACCTGGAACGAAATGCCCCGGACGGCCTCGACGACCTTGCGCGTGAAGCCGACCTTGAAGGTCTTCTTGAGCTCATCGACAGTCAGCACGGGTCGGGTCATGACACCTCACTTCCCCGGCACGAGGGCCCGTTGAAGAGCCTCGCACACGGAATCCACATCCTGCGGCTCCATCCGTTCGTGGAGGGGCAGCGCGAGCCCCGATTCCTGGAGCCTCGTCGAATTGGGCAGCGGCCCGAAAGCCGGCAGGGCAGAAAAGACCGGCTGCGAGCGGATGGAAAAGCCGGGGAGGGTCGTCTCGATCCCTTCTGCTGCCATCCGCCGCACCACCTCTCCCCGGTCGATTCCGGGCTGGAGGAGGACCACGAGGCTCTGAAAATTGCACCCCGGGTGGCGGAACCCGGCAGGCACGGAGAACCCCTCCGGAAACACGTCCCTGTCGAGCCGCTCGAGGTACCGGCGGCCCAGGCAGCGGCGACGCTCGAGCAGCTCATCCAGGATCTCCTCCTGCGCCAGCCCCACCGCGGCATGCAGCTCGCTCATCCGGGCATTGTAGCCGGCCATGTCGAAGCGACGTTCGGTGCCCTGGCCCGAAATGCCCAGGTTGCGCAGCAGGCGGGCCCGTGCCGCGAGGTCGGGGTCGGATGTGACGACCGCCCCCCCCTCCGCGGTGGTCAGGGTCTTGCGGGGGTGGAACGAGAGAATGGAGATCGTGGACCGCGTGGCGCATGCCCGCCCGTCGTCATCCCGGCTCCCGAGACCGCAGGCCGCATCCTCGAACCAGGGAAGACCGAGGGATGAGGAGAGCTGCTCCATGGGACCCGCAAACCCTGGAATCCCGAACTGGTCCACGGACAGGACCGCGGCCTTCCCCCCGGGCGGAACGCGGGAAAGCGCATCGGGGGGCAATCCCAGCCGTTCCGGCTCGATGTCCGCAAGAACCGGCTCCACTCCGGCCCGAAGCGCGGCCGAGGCCATGGAGGGAAACAGGAAGTCCGGCATCACCACGCGCCGCACGCCGCGGTCGAAGAGCAGGTGGAAGCCGACGAGAGCGGCAGTGGTCCCGCTGGACACGAGCACGACGTGGCGCCCTTCCAGCCGCTTCGACAGCCGCTCCTCCAGCCGGGCCACGAGGTCCCCGGAGGTCAGGCGCCCGGATTCGAGGAGCCCCGCGATGAGCGGCAACGCCTTGACCGGGATCTCAGGATGTGCCAGCCGAACGAACCGCAATGTCACAACCTCGCCACTCCTCCGGGGGATGAGCCGCCGGAGGAAAAAACCGCTCTATCCACGGCGCTTCCTGTACCAGTCGATCGTCTTGAGCAACCCTTCCTCCAGCTCGACCGTCGGCTCGTAGCCGAGCAGCTCGCGGGCCTTGTCGATGTTGGGAATCCGCAGCTCCACGTCCGGGAAGTCCCACCGGACGTTCTTCAGCCGGCTCACCGACCCGGCCAGCCGGACGATGAGGGCGGCCAGGTTGTGGATCGTGACCGTGGCCCTGGGATTACCGATGTTGAACGCGTGCCCCACGGCCTGAGGTTTCTCCAGCGCGAGCAGGATCCCCTCGATGATGTCCGAGATGTAGCACCAGCTCCGGATCTGGCTCCCGTCGTTGTGGAGGACGAGGTCCTCGCCGGCCAGTGCCCGGACGATGAAGTGATGAACCGCCCCCTCCCCCACCTGGCCGGGTCCATAAATATTGAACGGCCGGATGGACAGCGCCGGCATTCCATACTGCTTGTGGAAGTTGAGTGCCAGGTGCTCGGTCGCAAGCTTGCTCACGGCATAGGTCCAGCGGGCCTCGCCCACTACGCCGAGCTGGGTCGAGTCCCCCTCGGTGACCTTGTAGGCGTACCGGCCGAACACCTCGCTGGTGGAAAAGTCGATGAACCGCTGCAACTTGGGCGCGACCTCCCGGCACGCATCGAGGACGTTGACCGTGCCGAGCAGGCTGATCCGCATCGTGTCCACCGGCCGCTTCATCACCGTGTCCACGCCCGCGATGGAGGCCATGTGCACCACCACGTCGGCCCCTTTGACGACCTCGAACAGGTGCTCCCGGTCGAGCACGTCCCCCTTGATGACGGTGACGTTGCGGTGCTCCTCGAGCCCGGTCCCGGGCAATGCGTTGCGGTGGAAGGTATCGTACAGGACGACCTGGTTGACCTCCTTGAGCCGGCTGGCCAGCGTGGAGCCGATGAACCCCGCTCCACCCGTGATCACGACGCGCATTCCTTCGATCATTGCCACTCCTCCCGAAGCCGGGAGCCGGGGGTCTCCCTGCTTTCTTCTTCTTCCCCCGCTGCCTGGAACAGGGAGAACGGTACATAGGGCATCTGGCTGCGCCAGACCTTCTCGCCCTGTTCGAACAGCTCGGCAATCTCCTTGTGACCGTAGGCCCGCACGCGGGACCGGATCTCGGTCCGCTGCCGGTCGGTCGCGTGGTAGTAGGTCTGGTAGACCTGGCGCAGGGCCCGCTCGGTCTCGTCCTTGCTCCAGAGCGACGAGGCCACGAAGTTCGGGTCCACCCGGGAGTTGGGGAGGTTGGCCGCGACGGAGAAGTAGTCGAGGGCCTTCTTCTTGTACTCCTGCTTGCGGGCATCGGGCAGGTCCCGGTACTCGAAGTAGAGGTTGAAACCCACGTCGTAGTAGATCTCCCAGCTATCCGGGCAGAAGTGGATCCCGGTCTTTCCGTAGTACACGCTGCGGTCGATGATCGAGTCCTCGAGCAGCGGTGCGAACTTGATCACCTGGGAGGCCCACAGGAAGACCCTCGGGTTGAACGGGAAGACTCCGTCGACCCACTCGTGCCCCCCCTCCGCACACTCGTCCGGAGGCAGCATTTCCTTGTTCCCCGACGGCCCCCGGCAATAGCCGATGAGCGCATCCAGGTAGGTATCCAGCCACCGGTACTTCCGGTCGTGCCCGAGGTGCGTAGCAAAGTAGTTGTTGGCTGCCATGAAGACCAGATCCGCAACGACCGGCGCATACCCCAGCGAGAGCACGTGCACCATCTCGTTGGGGGGCATGTACGTGGTTTCCGCAAGCCGGAAATCCGCTTCCTGAGCCACCAGCATCCTCTGGTCCAGCCGCAGCTTCTGGGTGTAGAAGCACGCTGTCAGGAACAGGAATGCCAGCACCAGCCATGTGATCCGTCGCGACGAGGATTCCATCGCCCCTCCCCCTGCGGGTCCGGATGCTAGCACAGGCGACAGGGGAGGGAAAGACAGGATCGTCCGGACCTCGGCCGCCGCGATCTGGGGAAAATGATTGCAATCGATGCCCGAGATGTGCCAACAGTGGTCGTAGTTGGAACGGGAGGTATGCGATGAGTGACGCCAAGAGCGACTGCGTATCTGGTGAGTCGGAGCGCTCGGTCGACTTCTTCGATCTGCTCCGTGCACGGCGGTCGATCCGCAGCTACTCGAAGGAGCCGGTCCCGGATGAGCTCGTCCAGAAGATGCTTGAGGCGGGGCGCCTCGCACCGTCGAGAGCCAACTCCCAGCCATGGCATTTCGTGGTGATTCGGGATCCTGCGGTCAAGCAGGCCATGTATTCGGCGGTCTATCACCAGTCGCTGGTGGTCGAAGCGCCTCTGCTGATCTCCGTCCTGGGCATCATCGACCCGAGACCGACCGTGCCGTCGAGGACTTTCGAGCTCGTGCAGGCGGGATGCTTCTCTAATCAGGTCAAGGACTTCGCTGACCACGTCCTGGACAACTGGGACGAGTCTGCGCTGCAGACCGACGCTGCGCTCAACGCGGCGATTGCCGGCACCCATGTCATGCTGGCTGCCCATGCGCTCGGCCTCGGCTGCTGCTGGGTGAAGCTCTGCCGCGACGACGAGGTGCTCCGGTTGCTCGGCGTGCCGACCGGCTTCTATCACGCCGGCACGCTGGCCATCGGGTTCCCGGGCGAAGACCCCAGGGCCAGGCCCCGGCTGCCGCTGACCGGAATGGTCTCGTACGAGCAGTTCGGCCGCCGGGAGCCGGCTCGATGACCCGGCACGGACGCACTCCGGAGAACCTCGGTGCCGAGTACGACCGCCTCCGGATCGAGCTTGCCGTGCTCAAGGCCATGGAGCAGCGCTTTCGAACCACGCTCTACGCCATCGGCGACGGCGTGATCGTAGGCCTCGCCAACCATACTCTGCTCGTGGCCCGCGACGGGACCGAGAAGCCCATTGCCGACAGCGGCGCCCCGATTTTCGACCCGGCCGGCAACGTCGCGGGCGTCGTCCTGGTCTTTCGTGACCAGACGGCCGAACGGGAAGCGGAGAAAGCCCTCCTGCGGGAACAGGAGGAGCTGCGGCAGACCAAGAAGGCGTTGGAAAAAGCGGTGGCCAGGCTCGAGAGCTCCAACAGAGACCTGGAGCAGTTCGCGTACGTGGCCTCGCATGACCTCCAGGAACCCCTGCGAATGGTGGCCAGCTACGTCCAACTTCTGGCGAAGCGCTACCAGGGAAAGGGCGACGAGAAGACGGACAAGTACTTCGGCTACGCGGTGGAGGGGGCGATCCGCATGAAATCGCTCATCCAGGACCTGCTCGCCTTCTCCCGGGTCGCCCGCGAGCCGGAACCACCTCGGCAGGTGGACTGCGGCGACATCGTCCGGGATGTGCTGCAAAGCCTCGCCAGGACCATTGAGGAGAACGGGGCGGAAGTGATCGTCGGCGACCTGCCCGTCGTGTCCGGGAACCGGACGTTGCTGACCCAGGTCTTCCAGAACCTGGTCGCCAATGCCGTCAAGTTCCGCAGCCAGAAGACGCCACGAATCGAGATTTCGGCCACGCGGAGCGGCCCCTTCTGGCAAATCACGGTGGCCGACAACGGCATCGGCATCGAACCGAAGTTTCAGGATCGCATCTTCGTGATCTTCCAGCGCCTTCACGGCCGCGACAAGTACCCGGGGACGGGCATCGGCCTTGCCGTCGTCAAGAAGATCGTCGAACGGCAGGGCGGGAGCATCCGCGTCGAGTCCGAGCCGGGAACGGGATCGACGTTCACGTTCACGATACCCGCAGGAGAACCCTGTCAGGAGGTTGGATCATGATGGAGAAGATCACCATTCTGCTGGTCGACGACAATCCGGCCGACGCGGACCTGACCAAGGAAAGCTTCGAGGAGAGCAAGATCGCCAACGAGCTGCACTGGGTCCAGGACGGCGTGGAGGCGATGCAGTTCCTGCGACGGGAAGGGAAGTACTCGGGGGTGCCGCGCCCCGATCTGGTCCTGCTCGACCTGAACATGCCGCGAAAGGACGGGCGGGAAGTCCTGGCCGAGATGAAAGCGGACGAATCGTTGAAGTCGATCCCGATCATCGTTCTGACCTCGTCCCAGGCCGAAGAGGATATCCTCCGCTCGTACAAGCTCCAGGCAAGCGCGTATGTGACCAAGCCTGTAGACCTGCAGGGCCTTGCCAAGATCGTAAGCGGAATCGAGGGATTCTGGTTCGCCGTCGTCCGGTTCCCCCCCCAGTGACCGGTCTCGATAGACCTGCGTACATTGCGTGCACCGCGTGTGCAGATTGTCTACTCGCGGCGGTTCCCTTCTTCTCTTGACCCCTGGGCATCCGGACTCCGGCCGCTGCCCGCACTTGCGGCTCTCCTCCCGGAAGAAGACCGCAATGGCACGACGCTTGCATTTCCGTTGGCCGGGTTCCGGGGTAGAATCCCCCGGGAGGGAGAAAGCTCGATGGCTACGGAAGTGACCAGGCAGACGGCATGGGGGAGGGCAGTGACGCTGGCGGGAGCGAGCCTGGCAGCGGCCCTGCTGGTCCTGGCCTGCTCGAACGGAACGGGGGAAGGATACGTGCCGGTCCGGCTCACCGTGACCGATGCGTCCGGCATCTCGCCGACGGGGTTTGTGGCCGTTGCAACGTTTTCCGACGGCCAGACCCGAGTCCAAGCGTGCGGCGACCTGGCGGTTGAAGCGGCGCAGGACCGCGCAGAGGCGAAGGGCATAGCGGGCGCTTCAGACAACGGAAGCCCTGCGGGTGGGACCGCTGGCCATGCCGCCAGCGGGGGCACCAAGGGCAACGAAGCGGGCGATGCCGACAGCGGGGTGGATGTCTCCGACAACTCTGACCGGATCCGCTGCGCGGAAAAGGGCATGGAGCTCAACCTCGCGTTCGGCGACATCCACGTCGCGGTCAAGGCTCGGGGATTCCGCACGTCCACCATCGACATCCCCGAGGACGAGGAGGCCGGTTCCGTGCCGCTGACGCTGCCGGCCGCACCGGCGGCGGAGCTCAACGAGGACTATGCGACTGCGATCACGCCGGAAGACGCTGAGAAGGTGTTCGCAGCGCTGGGCGTCGAGGTCGATACCGAGCTGGGTCCCGCCCTGGCCCTCAAGTTCTACATCGAGAACATCCAGGGCAGCCCGATCGCCTACTTCCAGAACAGCCACAGGTACCCGCTCCACTACGACTTCGTCTACCAGGTGCTCGGGCACAAGATACCCCGCAGCCAGTTCGACGACGAGACCTACGAGGGACCCGACCGCAACGGCATGGCCGGAACCATCGTGTGGTATCCCTATCTGACCTGTCCGAGCGAGGATCTGGGCGGCACGCTGGTGAGCCCGCTCACCCTCAACTTCTTCCCCAGCGACGACCTCACGCCGGAGCAGGTTCTTCATGCGCACCGCGTACTCGAGGACCAGATGCCCTTCGTCTCCCTGACCGGAGGCAAAAGCCGGCTCGTCTACCTGCCTGCCGGCTCGTTCCAGGAAGCCGACCTGGCGGGAGCCAAGAGCCTGTTCCAGGCCCAGGACACGCTCTGGATCGCACGGCCCGAGCTGTACGGCGGCCTGGCGATGCAGCTCCTCAACCCCGGGATCGCGTACGGCACGCTGCGCCTGATGACGCCCGAAGAGCTGGCAACGACCCCGGTTTCCTTCACCGACATCCTCGTGCTGACCCGCCTGCCCAACGACCTGCCCATCGTGGGCGGAACGATCACGGAAGAGCTCCAGACGCCGCTTGCCCACGTCAACATCGCAGCCCGCACACGGGGGACTCCCAACCTGGCCATGCTCGATGCCTCCAAGGACCCCCGCATCGCCCCCTTCTTCGGGAAGCTGGTCCGCTTCGAGGTCGCAGGCGGGACCTTCACACTGGAAGAAACCACCATCGACGCCGCCGAGGCCTACTGGGAGAGCATCAAGAAGGAGCCCATGGTGCCCACCGGCGATCTCGGCCGCACCGACCTGCCCGACTTCTCCCAGTTCGGCTTCTCCGATGCCAGCGCTTTCGGCGTCAAGGCCGCCAACCTGGCGGAGATGGCCACCGTGCTTCCCAACAACACGCCGGACGGGTTCGCCGTCCCCTTCTACTACTATGACCGGTTCATGAAGCAGGCGCGGCTGACCCCGGAGCTGTGCGACGCGGCGAAAAAAGACTGCACGAGCGAAGGCCGCCCCGAGGAGGTGTGCGCGGCCGCCCGCAAGCTGTGCCAACCGCCGGAGAACGACGCAGAGCCGCCCTCGGATGGGGAACCTCTCTACTACACCGTGGACCGGTTCCTCGCCGATGCAGCGTTCAAGTCGGACACGGCCCTGCGGGAGGCGGCACTGGACGCCCTGCGCTACGCCATGCGCAACACCCCGATCGACCCGGATTTCGCCCCGGTCCTCGATGCCCGCGTGACCGAGCTGTTCGGCGAGGTGAAGGTCCGCCTCCGCTCTTCCACCAACTGCGAGGATCTGCCCGATTTCTCGGGGGCTGGGCTCTACACGTCCACCGGTGCCTGGGCAAGCGGGCCTCAGGCCGCATCGCTCGAGATCCGGAAGGTGTGGGCATCGGTGTGGAACTTCAAGGCATTCGAAGAGCGCAGCTTCTGGAACATCGACCACCGGGCGGTGCGCATGGGCGTCCTGGTGAGCACGGCCTACACCGACGAGCAGGCCAACGGCGTCCTGATCACCCGGAACGTGGCGGATGCCACGAGCTACGGGATGTACGTGAACGTCCAGGTAGGGGAGGAGCCGGTGACCAACCCGGAAGGGGGGGCCATGCCGGAGATCGTGACGCTACTCCCGGCCCCCGGATGGGACGGGGTGCAGGTCAACCGCCAGCGCTTCTCCAGCCTGTCTCCGGATGAGCCGATCCTGACCATGGCCGAGATGTGGAAGCTCTACGTGTCTGCGTACAAGGTGATGACCCACTTCGGCAAGCTCTACGGCGAGGATCCCTACGAGTTCCCGTTCGACATCGAGTTCAAGCTCGCCGGCCCGGACCGCAAGTTGATCTTCAAGCAGGTAAGGCCCTACAGCGTGGCTGGGGAGTAGAAACCCCACCGATCGGAGCGAAGCTCACCAAGTGTATTGGCCTGGCCGATCCCTGGGTGCGGTGCGCCTGCGGCGTGTCGGGACCTACCCGGTTGACGTCAACCGACCGGTCTGTTAAACTGGTTTGCAGGAGGTGGTGCATGGAAAAGCACGTGCACGTCGTGGGGGCATTCGAAGCCAAGACGCACCTGGCCGACCTGCTTCGCCGGGTGGACAATGGTGAGGAGTTCGTGATCGAGCGTCGTGGGAGGCCTGTGGCCAAGCTTGTCCCCTATTCGAAGGATGACCATCAGCCCACTCTGTCCGAAACCGTCGAGGAGATGCGATCGGTCCGCAGTCGGCTGAAGGGCCCGCTCGACATCCGGACACTGATTTCGGAAGGGAGGCGGGAATGACTTCCTGGGTCGTGGATTGCTCCCTGGTTCTTGGCTGGTGTCTGCCGGACGAGAAGTCGGCCCGCTCGGACGACTTCTTTGCGCTTCTGCCTTCGAATCCGGTCCTGCGGGTTCCGGCCCTGTTCTGGTACGAGAGTGGCAACGCACTGGCAGTTGCCGTGCGGAGGAAGCGGATCCCCCGGGAGGAATGCGACCGACTGTTGTCGCTCCTCTCCGGGCTCCCCCTCGTGACCGATCCTGCCACACCGGAGACGATGAAGCGGTTGTCCGCGCTGGCCATCCTCCATGGCCTCTCGGCGTATGACGCTGCCTACCTCGATCTGGCCATGAGGTCAGCCTCCGGTCTCGCCACGCTCGATGACGGGCTGCGCGAAGTGGCGGCCTCCCTGGGGCTCGCTGTCTCGGCCTGAGCTGCCCCTGTCCCACCTCCCGGGAGCGCCCGGAAAATACTAATTATCTCCCCCTTGACAACCGGGGACGCACCGCTAATATGCCGCCGTTTCATGGGAGTTCTAACCCCGACCTGGAGGTTGCCATGTCCGTCAATGTCGTGCAGGAGCTGATGGGCCTTGCCCGCAAGGCGCGGGTGTTTGCCAGCATGCCGTGGGTGGAGGGATTGACTCCCGAATGCCTCGGTCGGGAAGGACGTTTCGAGATCGCCAGGACCGGCGAGCAGTTCGAGCGCCGGCACGGGATCTTCCACCTGTCCGAGTGCGGCCTGTCCCCGCTCGACCACGGCGGCCTCTACGGCGATGCCTGCTTCGAGGGGATCCTGGTGATCAACGGGCAGGTCTTCCTGTACCGGGAGCACCTGGAACGCTGGTGGCAGTCGGCCAAGAAGATGTCGATCGCCATGCCCTACTCCATGGAGGAGCTGGGCTGGTGGATCCTCAGGACCATCCAGGAAGTCGGCTTCTCTACGCAGGAAAAGGGGTATCTTCGTCCCGTCCTCACTCGCGGCTTTGGCAACCTGGGCATCAATCCCGCCAAGTGCCTTGCTCCGACGATCTACTGCATCGTGTCCACGATCCAGCTCTATCCTCCCGAGGCGTACGACCGGGGCATCGAGTTGTCGGTCGCACGAAACACGCGGCGGGCGGGAAAGGACATCGTGGACCCCAACATCAAGAGCAACAACTACCTCAACAACATCTTCGGCCTGCTGGAAACCCGGGAGAAGAAGACCCTCGAGACCATGATGATGACCTCGGACGGGTTCGTGGCCGAGGCAACCGCGGACAACATCTTCCTCATCCGCAAGGAAGAGGGCTGGCAGGGCGACCCGGCCAAGGTGCACCTGTTCACCCCGGTCCCCGAGTACTGCCTCGTGGGAATTACCCGCAACCTGATCCTGGATGAGGCCCGCAAGCTCGGCTACACCATCCACGAAGTGAAGAACCTCATCCCGCTGGACTTCGTCGGTCCGGGCAAGGAGTGCTTCCTGACTGGGACCGGGTGCGGCCTGATGCCCATCGTCGGCGTGGAAGGGAACCTGGTCGGCGACGGACACCCGGGCGAGGCCACCCGCCTGCTGCTCCAGAAAATCCGGAACGACATGGCCGACCCGGCCTACGGAATCTCCATCACCGCCAACCGGGAACAGTTCCAGCGTTACATGAACGTGCGGTAGGAGCTACTTCTTCTTTGCCGCGTCCGAGTGCTCTTCGACCCTGTGGCGGACGATCTCGCCTTCGAGCATGTAGACCACATCCTCCGCGATGTTGGTGGAGTGGTCCGCCACGCGCTCGATGAAACGGGACACCGTAAGGATGCGCAGCAGTGCCTCGAGATGCTGTGGATCCTGGTGAATCTTGGCCTCGATGATCGGGTACATGCGGCGGTGGAGGTCGTCCACCCGCTGGTCCATTCGGCAGACTTCGTACGCGGGGGGTGTCTCCATGTTCACCAGCGCGTCGAGGGCACCGTGCAGCATCGACCGGGCGATGCCGGCCATCTCGAGCAGTACTGCGGGTGGTTCGACGAGCTGGCGGGTGGAGAGGAACTCGACCCGCTCAGCAATGTTGACCGCCAGATCTCCGATCCGCTCCAGGTCGCTGTTGATCTTGAGAACCGAGACGATGAAGCGGAGGTCGATGGCAACCGGCTGATACAGGGCCAGGAGCTTGAGGCACTCCTCCTCGAGGTCCACTTCGAGCTGGTCGATGCGGGCATCTCCCTCGATGATCCGGCACGCCAGGGCGGGATCTTTGTGCTCGAAGGCCTCCATGGCGAGGCGGAAGGCTTCCTCCACCACGGTGCTGAGCGCTAGGATGTCTTTCTTGAGTCGCTCCATCTGTCGTTGCAGCAGCTTGGGCATCCGATCCTCCTGCCGGCCGTCGGACCCATCGGGCGGCCGCTCTCTCTTGCGGGCCCAGTCTAACCGCCGTGGCCCGGGTCCGGCAACATCGTTCGTCCCACCGGCTATCCGAAACGGCCGGTGATGTAGTCTTCGGTCTGCCTGTTTGCAGGCTTGGTGAAGAGCTGGCGCGTGAGCCCGAACTCCACGATGCGGCCCTGGTAGAAGAACGCAGTGAAATCGGAGACCCGGGCGGCCTGCTGCATGTTGTGCGTGACGATCGCGATGGTGAAGCGCCCCTTGAGCGTGGCAACCAGCTCTTCGATGCGGGCGGTGGCCACCGGGTCGATGGCCGAGGTGGGCTCGTCCATGAGCAGGACCTCGGGCTCGACCGCGATGGCCCGTGCGATGCAGAGGCGCTGCTGCTGGCCGCCGGACAGCTCCGTCCCGGGGCGGCCGAGGATGTCCTTGACCTCGTCCCAGATGGCAGCGGAGCGCAGGGCCTTCTCCACGCGCTCCGCAAGCTCAGTGCGGGAAAGCCTGAAGTGGAGGCGAAGGCCGTAGGCCACGTTGTCAAACACGCTCATGGGGAACGGGGTCGGCTTCTGGAAGATCATACCGACGCGGCGGCGCAGCTCGAGCACGTCCATGTCCTCGGCCAGAATGTCCTTTCCGTCGAGGAGGATCTGACCGGAGGCCCGTTGGCCACGGTACAGCTCGTAGATCCGGTTGTAGACGCGGATGTGCGTGGACTTGCCGCAGCCGGAGGGGCCGATGATCGCGGTAACGGCGCCCCGTGCGATGTCCAGGTCGTTGTCGAAGAGGGCCTGGTGGTCGCCGTAGTGAAAGCTGAGGCTGCGGGCCGAGATCTTGGGGGCCAGCCCCAGGAGACACTGGGAATCGTCGTCGCAGAATTCGGGGATCATGGACGGTACCTCGCGTTGAGTCGGAAGCCGGGGGAGCGGGAGAAGCCGGAGGGTAGGCTCATGTGCGTTTCCTCTCCCGGACCAGGAGCCGGGTCACCAGGGTGAGCCCCAGGACTCCGAGAGCGATAAGCAGCGAAGCCCCCCAGGCCGCCTTCTGCCAGTCCGGATAGGGGGACATGGCGTAGTTGAACACGCTGACGGTCAGGTTCGGCGTAGCCTTGGACAGGTCCGGCCAGTAAGGGCTGTTGAGGCTCGTGAAGAGGAGGGGGGCGGTCTCGCCGCTGACGCGGGCCACGGCCAGGAGCACGCCAGTGAGCAGGCCGGCCCGGGCCCCGCGGAAGACGACGCCGAGGGTGACCTTGAACCTCGGGGCCCCGAGCGCCAGCGCGGATTCGCGCAACGCGTTGGGGACCAGCGTCAGCATGTCCTCCGACGTCCGGGCCACCACGGGCAGCATGATGACGGCCAGGGCCACGGCTCCGGCGTATCCTGAGAAGTGCCCCACGGGTAGGACCAGCACGGTGTACACGAACAGCCCCACGATGATCGACGGAATCCCCACCAGCACGTTGACCACGAAGCGGACCGTGCTCCCGAGCCGGGTGGTCCGGCCAAACTCGGCCAGGTAGATGCCGCTGAGCAGGCCGATCGGCACGCCGATGGCCGTTGCCAGCCCGGTGATCATCAGCGTCCCCAGAATGGCGTTGGCAAGCCCGCCCCCGGCGATGCCGGGCGGGACCGGGAGCCGGGTGAAGAAGTTCCATCCCAGGGCAGAAGCGCCGCGGGCGATGACGACCGCCAGGATCCAGCCCAGGAAGAAGATCCCCGTCAGCGCCGCGGTCACGGACAGCCCCTTGACAGTCGCGTCGAGTGCCTTCCGGCCACGCACTGGGCGGTGTTTCACAGCCCACCTCCCGAGCGGACCCGGATGCTGCGCAGCCAGAGTTGGGCCGCCACCTGCACAGCGAACGTCAGTAGAAAAAGCACGAGCCCGAGTTCGACCAGAGCGCTCAGGTAGAGCGGTTCCGAGGCCTCGGTGAACTCATTGGCCAGTGTCGATGCGATGCTGTTCCCCGGTGCGAACAGCGATGCGGAGATCTCGTGGCTGTTGCCGATGACGAAGGTGACCGCCATGGTTTCTCCGATGGCCCGGCCGAGCCCCAGGAAGCAGGCCCCCACGATCCCCTTCATTCCGTACCGGACCGTCACGTCCCGCGTCACCTCCCACGTGGTCGTTCCGACCCCGTAGCCGGCCTCCTTGACCACGGGGGGAACCATGGAGAGGACGTCGCGCATGACCGCAGTCACAAAGGGCAGGATCATCAGCGCCAGGATGATGCCTGCAGTCAGCATGCCGAGCCCCATGGGCGGGCCGGAAAACAGCGGCAGGAACCCGAGGGTCTTCCCGAGCAGCGGCTGGACATGGTCGGCCATGAACGGGGCGAACACGAACAGCCCCCACATGCCGAAAATGATGCTCGGGACTGCGGCGAGAAGCTCGATCGCTCCTCCTACCACCCGGCTGACCCGCGGGGGAGCAAGCTCGACCAGGAACAGGGCGATGACCAGGCTCATGGGGACAGCCAGCAGCATGGCCAGCCCGGTGGAGACGAGCGTTCCAAAGATGCTGCTGCCCGCACCGAACTCGCCGGCCACGGGGTTCCAGTGCAGCGACGTGAGGAAGCCTGCTCCGAAACGACTCAGGCTGGGCATGGACTCGGCAACCAGCTCTACGGCGAAGGCCGCCATCAGGAGCAGGACGAGGCTGGCGCAAGCCGCGGTCAGCCCCCGGAAGAGCACGTCCACCTTCTGTTGCGTTGCGTGGCGCAAGGGGTTCTCCGCTGAGCCGTGGTTCTACTCCCACACCGGCTTGCCGCCCGACAGGATCTCCTTCTTCCACCGCTCGGTCACGAGCTTCGCAACGCTGTCCGGAATCGGCACGTACCGGAGCGAGCGGGCCGAGTCTTTGCCGTTCTTGAAGCACCAGTCGAAGAAGCGAAGCATCTGCACAGCGCGGGCCGCGTCCTTCTGGTCGCGGTGGAGCAGGATGAACGAGGCACCTGCGATAGGCCAGGTCGCATCTCCAGGCTGGTCGGTCAGCACCAGGTAGAAGCCGGGGGCATTGACCCAGTCCGCGTTGGCAGCAGCGGCCTCGAACGCGGCCATGGACGGTGCCACGAAACCTCCTGTTCCGGTCTGAAGTTGGGTCACTGCCATCTTGTTCTGCTCCGCGAATGCGTATTCCACGTAGCCGATGGCTCCGTTGAGGCGCTGCACGTAGGCCGCCACCCCCTCGTTTCCCTTCGCGCCGACGCCGACTGGCCACGAGACGCTCTTTCCGCATCCAGGGCCTGCGTGCCAGTCCGGCGAGATCTTGTCGAGGTAGTTCGTGAAGATCCACGTGGTCCCGGAGCCGTCGGCCCGATGGACGACCGTGATGTCCAGATCGGGCAGGGCGAGCCCCGGGTTGGGTCCCGTCAGGGCCGGGTCGTTCCACTTCTTCACCCTGCCCAGGTAGATACCGGCCAGTGCCTCCCGGCTCAGCTTGAGCGTGCCCGTATCGACCCCCTTGACATGGATCGCCAGAACGACGCCCCCCAGGATCATGGGGAACTGCGTGAGCCCCGCTTCATCCAGCTCCGAAGCGGTCAGCGGGGCGTCCGAAGCGCCGAAGTCCACGGTCCCGGCCTTGATCTGGGCGATGCCCCCGCCCGAGCCGATGGACTGGTAGTTGAGCTTGACCCCCGAAGCGGCCTGGTAGTCGTAGGCCCAGCGGGAGTAGATGGGGAACGGGAAGGTGGCCCCGGCTCCCTCCAGCGTCACCTCGCCGGCCGCCGCGGGCGGCTGGTCCACCTTTGCGGCCGGCGGTCTGGCCCCTTCCCTGCTGCACGCTGACACGAACACAGCGACAAAACCCAACACCGTTGCGAGCTTCTTCATTTCTCTCTCCGCCTAGAAATTGATCTCGGTGCTCAGCATGGCCTTGATGCCCGTTTCAGTCTCGTCTCCTCCGGCGACCTTCTCCTGCCAGGTCAGCGCCGAGGAGGCCGCTACGGAAAACAGCTTGACCGGAGCGTAGCTGATACCGGCCAGCGCCTCACTGGTCGCGGGGGTGGCCTCGCCGTCTCCGGTGTTCGTGTCGTACCGGGTGAACCGGCCCAGCAGCCCCACCTTCCACGGCGTGTCGAACCGGGCCAGGACCGAGTGCCCCAGGCCGTTGAACGGGTCCCCCGTCCCCTCTGCGGGCCGGTTGTTGCGCCCCATGACCATGTAGCCGAGCATGAACCAGGCATCCCGATAGCCGGCAAAGCCGCTCCACGTGATGAGGCGCTCCCGCTCTGCGTCGCCGGTCATCTGGGCCTGGACGAATCCGGCCACCTGGATCCGGGCGAGGGCCTCTCCCAGCGGGGCCAGCGGGGCCAGCACGAACTGGCCGAAAGCATCCTTGGTGGCGTCGGTGTCGAGGGCACTCTTGTATCCGGCACCATTGAACACACCGGCCACGACATTGCCCAGCCCCGACGGCAGCTCGTAACGGAGATAGGCCCCGAGGTCCGCTGTGTTCCAGAGCTTGAATTCCTCGCCGGCGTTCCTGGCCACGAACCGGTAGCCCCACAGCCCGTCCGTGAAGTCGTTGTGCGGGTTGTCCACGATGCCCGCTCTCAGGGACAAGCCACGGGCGAGCGTCGCTTCAAGCCACGCGAACTTGAGGAAGAGCTGGTAGCTGGTTTCGCCGGGGACATCGTGGGTGTGCGTTCCCGCACCAGTCCCCTCCGTCGCGGCAGAGTCGTGGGAATGGTCACCCGCCTCGGATGTCTTGTGCTTCTTCTCGGGCCCGACATCGCTGGTCAGCCGCAGGGTGAGCCACGGGGCCAGCCGGGCACGTGCCCCGAAGTAGAATCGCCAGATCTCGATGGAGTTGTCGTGCGGCTCGCCATCCCCCTCGGTGGCGGCATCCCCGTCCTGAATGTCGTACCAATAGCGGATGAACCCCTTCCCTTCGATGGTCAGCGATTCGGCCTTGGTGAGCTGCGCCAGCTTCTCGTCGAGGGCCGGTCCCTCGCCGGCCCGGGCGTCAGCGCTCCAGGCCACGAGCACGGCGACGAGCAGCAACTTGCGCATGTCGGAACCGCCTTCGACTCTCATGTCCACTCCTCCTTGGTCGGTCACTGCCGCCGGTGCCGCGCCTGCCGCGTCCTTTTCCTCCGGCGACCTCTTGTTGCATCGGTATCCCCCGATTGTTAGCAACACGCTAGGCCCAAGCCAGGAATGTGCAAGATGACCGCCGTTCTCAGCACCCGTCCCTTTCGCCCCTTTCCGGCAGCGCTGCCTTGTGGCATATTGGAATCCGCCCGTAGACGGGCGATGAAACGCACCGCGGGGCGGCATCGGTTTCGGATTGGCCCCCACCGAGGGACCGGGAGGCACATGAACCGCAAGAAGATCCTGGTCGTGGACGACGAGGAGGACATCCGGAAGCTGCTGTTCTACAACCTGAGCCGGGAAGGGTACGACGTCGAGTGCACCGAAACCGGCGAGGACGCGCTGACCCGGGTCCGCTCGCACGGGTACGAGCTGGTCGTGCTGGACCTGATGCTGCCCGGTATCAACGGGCTCGACGTGTTCCGCGCCATGAAGGCGGAAGCCAGAACGGCCCGCATCCCGGTGCTGATGCTCACCGCACGGGGGGATGACGTGGACGTGGTGACCGGACTCGAGCTGGGAGCGGACGACTACGTGACCAAACCGTTTTCTCCCCGAGTGCTGACCGCTCGGATCCGGGCCCTGCTGCGCCGCTACGAGGAGGTGCCGGAAGACCCGGACAAGGAGGAGTTGATCACCCGCCACAACCTGGTGATCAACACTACGAAGCACGAGGTGCTGGTGGACGGGGTCCCGGTGGACCTGACCGCGACGGAGTTCGCACTGCTGGCGCACCTGGCCCGAAGGCCCGGGTGGGTGTTCACGCGGACCCGCATCATCGACGCGGTCAAGGGGGACAACTGTGCGGTGACCGATCGCTCGGTGGACGTGCAGGTCGTGGGGTTGCGCCGCAAGCTGGGCGGAGCGGGCGATCTGGTCGAGACGGTCCGCGGCGTCGGCTACAGATTCAAGGAGTAGTGGAGGATGTCCCGCCGCCGCCAACTGCTCTGGAAGGTGTTCCCCATCTCGGTGCTGGTCACGGTGCTGGCCATCGTGGCTGTAGGAGGGTACTCGGCCGTCTCGCTGCGACGGTTCCTTTACGACGATACGGAGGAGCGGCTGAGCGCGGATGCCCGCCTGCTCGCGAAGCTGGCGGCACCGCTGGTGGTGAAGGGGGATCGGCTGGAGCTTGAACGACTTTGCAGCGAGGAGGCCGTCAAGGGGCAGGTGCACGTGACCGTAGTTCTTCCTGGGGGGGAAGTCATCGCGGATTCGGCTCGCCCCCCTTCCGAGCTGCCCAACCAGGCCGACCAGCCGGAAATCCAGATGGCACTGGAGGATGGTACCGGGCAGAGCATCCGGCGAAGCGAGGCCAAGCCTGTCCGGCAGGTCATGTACGTGGCCGTGGCGGCGCGGCTGGACGACCGGACGGTGGCGGTGGTACGGACGTCGAGCGCGGTGACATCCCTGGTGAAGGCATTCGAGGGGCTGGTCGCTCAGGTGGCGTTCGCCGTGCTGGTGGTAGCTGCCGTGGCCACGCTGTTGAGCTACCTGGTGGCACGTCGCGTTGTCCGGCCGCTCGAGGTGATGCAGGACGGTGCGGAGCGCTTTGCCAACGGCGACCTCGACCATCGCCTGCAGGTTCGCGGGGCCGAGGAGCTGTCGGTGCTGGCCGAAGCGCTCAACCGCATGGCAGGCCAGCTCGACGAGCGTATCCGCACGATCACGAGGCAGCGGGGTGAGCTCGAGGCCATCCTTGCCGCAATGACCGAGGCGGTCGTCGTAGTGGACTCGAGCGGCTACGTTGTCCGGGCCAACCTGGAGGCGGAGCGGGTGTTCGGGAGGGGGTCTCTGCTTCCCACCGGAAGGCCCGCTGCTGAACTGGCGCGAACCCCGTCCCTCCTGCACTTCCTGGAGGAGGCACTGTCCGCTGTCGAGCCGCGGGAGGTTGAGGTGGTCCTCGAGACGCTGCCCCGCCTGCACCTGCTGGTCCGATCCGCACCGATTCCGGGTGAGAATGCTGGCCGGGTGGCCACCCTCTTCGTGTTCACCGACATCAGCCGGATCCGTCAGCTCGAGAAGGTCCGCTCCGACTTCGTCGCCAACGTGTCGCACGAGCTGCGGACACCGATCACCTCGATCAAGGGGTTCGTGGAGACGTTGCGGGACGGTGCGTTGAACGACCCGGAAGCCGCTGCCGGATTCCTCGAGATCGTTGCACGCCAGTCGGATCGCCTGTCGAACATCATCGACGATCTGCTGGCACTCTCCAGGCTCGAGCTGTCGGAAGAGCGACGGGACGTGCCCATGGAGCCGGTTGTGCTGGCCGACTTGCTTCAGGCCGCGGTGGTGACCTGCTCAAAGACGGCCGAGGGGAGACAGATCCGGGTCGAGACGTGGTGCGAGCCGGGGTTGACCGTGACCGCCAATGCCCCGCTCCTGGAGCAGGCCGTTGTCAACCTCCTCGACAACGCGATCAAGTACAGCGGCGAGGGAAGCACGGTGGAGTTGCGCGCAGCCATGGTCGATGAGCGCCCCGATCGGCTCGGCAGCCGGCCACCCGGCGCAGTGGGGGGATGCACAGCGGCGCAGACCGGTGTTTCGGCAGGTCGCCTGCTGCCTCATCGGATGGCCGGGGGCACCGTTGCGGGGCGGGAAGTGGAAATCCGGGTCACGGACCACGGTTGCGGCATCGCTTCGGAGCACCTGCCGCGCATCTTCGAGCGCTTCTACCGGGTGGACAAGGGGAGAAGCCGGGCCCAGGGGGGAACCGGGCTGGGGCTGGCCATCGTCAAGCACATCGTCAACCTCCACAGCGGGACCGTCAGCGTGGAGAGCGAACCGGACAGGGGGAGCTCGTTTGCAGTCCGCCTGAAGGCGGCCGTGGGCAGTGGGCAGTGAGCAGTGAGTGGGCACGTGCAGTGGGCACGGCCCGCCACACAACCCGGAGCGCAAGCGCCTGCCCTACGTAGCCTTGGCGAAGTAGGGACGGGCCGCGGATAGCAGGCAGGGCCCCGGCCCGCTGGACGCTGGCATCCCTGCGGCCCTCGGTGTAAACTGACGGGGCCAACGAGGAGGCCTGAGATGGTGCAGGGACTTCGCCGTGTTTTCGTGGTGCTCCTGGTCCTGATGCTGGCTGCGTGCGGGTCAGACGGGGGAAGCGACAAGGCCGACATCCCCGGAAAGCCCTGGTGGGCCACAGACGGGCAGAGCAATCCGCCGGGGGACGATACGGTGGATGACCGGACCGGGGGGCCGGGGGATCAGGGGGATGACGGAACCGGCGGAAGCGACCAGGTTCCATGGAATCCGGATGTGAAGCCGGGCGACACCCAGACCGGGCAGGACCAGAGCCAGCCCAAGCCGGACATCGTGGAACCCAAAGACTGCCAATGGGGGGATTCCTGCTGCGTCCCGGGGACCCAGTGTTACAAGAAGAAGTGGCAGATCCTGGCCTCGCTGGTCGTGATCGTGGTGGACGACATGGCCTACAACCCGCCGATGTACCTGCTCGACATCCTCCCGCCGCAGAGCAAGACCGTGAAGTTCTCCATCCGCAGCAAGGGACAGAACCAGCTCAACCTGGTCAACGCGTTCATCGAGCCGGGGGGCAATCCGTTCATCAACCTCGTGTGGGACACGCCGGGCATGCCCGCAAGCATGCCCATGGTGCTCATGCCGGGCGAGCAGGTCGACGGCCACATCACGTACCAGCCTCAAGGGGATGCCCCGGGTACCCCGTCCGTCCTGAACGTCTGGAGCAGCGACCCGGACAATCCCTCCCGCACCGTGGTGTTCAAGCCCAAGGAATCCGGCCCCGACATCGAGCTGCCGATCAACTGGGGCAACTGGGGGTGCGGGAGCACCTGCTTTGCACACGACTTCACCATCGAGAATGCGGGGGACAAGCCACTCGTGATCCAGAGCGGGAGCTTTCAGAAGCCATCCTCCGAGTGGACCGTGACCGGCTTCCCGCCCCCGGGGTCGACGCTCGGTCCGATCGGAAGCCCGGGCTACAACCCGTTTGCCTTCCAGATCGAGTACTGCGACCAGGACGGCAACATGGCCGGCGATTCCAACCAGTTCTTCATCTACAGCAACGATCCGGACGAGAACCCGGCACCGATCCTGGGCACGGTGCAGCTCCCCGACCAGTGCCCGTAGGACCGGGACTCGAAAGTATTTACTTGGGTCCGTAACTGAGTAGACTGCCCGGGAAATCGGAGGTCGCACAAATGGCGGTTCGCAGGAAGAAAGACGATGCGGGAGCGGGTTCGAAGGCCGGGTTCACCATGGAACGGCTGCTGACGACGGCCTCTCTCGAGGTGCTCGAGCACGGGCGGGAGCTGGTGGATGCTCCCGTGATGCTCAAACGGCTCAAGGACGGCAACGAGCTTTCCTGCGTGTTCTACATGGAAGGGCGGCAGATCCGCTGCTCGGTGGATTCCCGCCGGCATTCCCTCCAGGACCTGTGCACCTGCGATGCCCCCTACTTCTGCCGCCACTCGGCTGCGCTGGTGCTCACGTGGCTGGAGCACCCGGGAACGTTCCTCGACCTCGAGCAGTGGCTCGACGGCCTGCGCGATCGACCCAAGGACGAGCTGGTTGCGATGCTCCGCCACATGATCGGACGCTACCCGGCATCGAGCCTCGAGGCACTCCGGATTCCCGGATTCGACCCTTCCGAGGTCCTCGAACAGCAGGAATCGGAAGGGGACGATCTGCTGCCCGACCTTCTGGACCTGCTGCCGGAGAACGAGCGCCAGACGGCCGACCCTGCCAACGCAGGCATCCTTCCAGGGTGGGCCGAGGAGATCGACGAGGAAGAGGACGACGACCGGGGTCCCGGAACGCCCGGCAAGCCGATCAATTGACCGGGCGGACCGGTCCCACTCAGTAGCGCAGCTCAGACCAGGGCTTCTGTTCACCGAACCAGCGGTAGAGACCGACGTGCGGGTGCTCTTCGCTGCCCCGGTAGTCCACGACGGCATAGGTGAAACGGGTGTGGACACCGAGGTCCGACAGGTCGAGGCTGATGAGCTTGGTCCAGGTTCCGGTATTGACGTACATGGCCCCCCGCGGCGGGTAGCGGCGGATCTTCGCTCCGTGAGAATGCCCCATTATGATCGCGTTGAGCATCGGGTTCTCGTCGAGGATCTCGATGGCGATGTCCTCGAGGTCGGGGGTGAGCACGGCCTCTTCCCGCAAAATGCGCAGGGTGTGGCGGAAGGAAACTGCACGACGGCGGGCCTCGAAGAAGCGGGTCTTCAGGAAGTAGTAGAAGGCCCGGGCGAATGCGGGGACTGCGACCCTCGAGTCGGTGACCATGGCCCCGGTGAGGTACCGGGTAAACGGGTGGACCAGGTTGATGTAGGGGCGCTGCGCCTTGACCGGAAGGAGCACCTTGAGCAGGAAGATCGAGCCCCAGGGGAGATTGAGGATCGGTTCCGGATACCCCGACGTCAGGAACAGGGAATCGGCATCGATCCGGTTGAGGGCCTCGAACTGGTTGCCGTGACAGATGCGCACGCCGCCGGGCAGGTCGTAGTGCGGCTCTTCGATGCGGAAGCGGATGCGGTCGTGGTAGCGGGGGGCACCGACGACGCTTCGAAACAGGTCCTGGACGGCCAGGAACGCCACTTCGAGATCGTGGTTTCCCAGGATGTAGGTCAGCGACTTCCCGGGTCTGGACAGAAATGTCCTCAGCGCCTTGACCACGACCGGGTGCCCTTCGAGAATTCGGGAGACCTTCTGCAGCGCCACGGCCTCGGTGATGCGATCGGGAAAGGTTCCGTGAACATCGACCTTGAGCGGGTCGAGGAAGTCCCCGTTCAGGATCAGCTCGATTTCCAGGCGCTCGTACTCGCCGGCGGAGTGGTGCGCCAGGAACTCGGCCAGGGCCGAGTCATAGTGGAAGTCTTCGTAGGGGTTGATCTCGCCGGGGGGATTGCCGGCCGACAGGTGGAGGTCGCTGAGGATGATCTTCAGCATCGATGGCGGCTCATAGCTTGCGGATTGCGGCCCGCACCTCCTCGGCAGCCGGTCCCTGCCCTCCGACCAGGTCGAGATAGGTCTTGTAGTGGTAATAGGCCTTCTGGCGCATCCCCTTTTCCTGGAAGATGCGTCCGAGGTAGCGATGTGCGTCGGGGTAGGCCTTGGGCTCCAGCTCGATGCAGTTGAGGAACCCCTGCTTTGCGGCCTCGGTCTTGTTCCGGACCATGTGGATGCTGCCGATGTAGAACCAGGCGTGGGCCGGGTCATTCTTGCCGTCCACCATGTCCTGGAAGTACTTGAGCGCATCGTCGTAGCGGTTCATCTTGAACAGGGTATCCGCGTAGGTGACGAGGATGTCGGTGCGGTGTGTGGCCAGGGACATGGCGTTCTCGAGGTCCTTGCGGGCCTGGTCGTAGTGCCCGGTCTCGAACAGGATGCGGCCGCGGTTGAAGTAGACGTCCGCGTTGCGCTTGTCCTTGGGGATGGAGGCGTCCTCGTCGTACCGCTTGATGATGAAGTCGAAGTACTTGCGGGCTTCCTTGAGGTACTCCTGGAGCTGGGTCCCGGTCGCGGCCCTCGACATGTCGAAGAGCTGGTTGGCGTAGGCCTCGAGGTACTCCAGCCGGTCTGCGGCGAGCTGGGCCGCCTGCCGGAAGGAATCGAGCGCACAGTCGTTGTCCTGCAGCCTCAGGCAGCACTTGCCGACCAGGAAGTGGATCTCGGGGTCCTTGCTGTCCGCCCGGCGGGCTGCCTCGAGGTAGAGCCTGGCATTGAAGAAATCCTCCTTGCCGAGGTAGATCTCGGCCAGGAAACGGGCATTCTCGACGTCCCCCGGGTTGTCCTTGAAGAGCTGCTTGAGCACGTCGACCGCCTCCTGGACCTTGCCGGTGGCCTTGAGGCTCTTGGCGTAGGCCTGGCGGAGGTCGGGCGTGATGAGCCCCTTGCTCTCGAGGATCTCGAAGTGCTTGATTGCCTCCTGGTAGCTGCCCTGGCGCACGAGGAACGCAGCGAGCTTCTTGCGGACCCCGAGGTCGTCCTTGATCTCGATGATCTTCGTGAGGGCCGCGATGGTCCCTGCGTCATCGCCCATGGCCTCGTTGATCTGGGCAAGCATCTGCTCCAGCTCGAGCGAGTTGTCGACGTACTTCTCGGCCTGGATCAGCACACGACGGGCATTGGACGGGTCCTTGATGTCGAGGAAGAGGTTGGCCAGGGTGAGCGCTGCCTTGATGTTGTCCGGCTTGACGTCGAGGATCTGCTGGAGATAGGCGACCGCGCTGTTGGTCTGGTCGGTGGCCTTGGAGAGACGGGCCAGCAGGAGCAGGATCTCGACGTTGCCCGGGTACTTCTCGAGCCCCTTCTTGGCCTTGTCGATGGCGGTGTTGTAGAGCTTGTTCCGCTCGTAGACGGTGGCATGAAGCAGGTAAAAGTCGGCCGACGAGCAACGGTCTCCGCACAACTCGAGCGCGCCGAGGGCCTGCTCGAGCTTGCCCTTGTCGATGTAAAGCCTGCAGAGCACCATGAGCAGGTCCTCTGGCTCTTCGACGCCGGTCTTCTTGCCGATGATGGCGGTCTTCATCTCCTCCAGCATGGTGACCAGCTTGTCCTTCTGATCCTGCTTCTGGTAGAGGGCGGTGAGCACCCGATAGGCCCGGATCTGCGTCGGGAAGTTCTTCTCCTTGCGTGCGACCTCGAGCGTCTCGGTTGCGATCTGGACTGCGGCATCGACCTTGTCGTCGCCGGCGAGGTTTTCGGCATAGAGCAGGCGTCCCGGGAGATACTGCGGGTACTGCTCGACCACGTCCTTGAGGCGGTCGAGGGCCCGGTTGCGCTGCGTCTTGGCCTCGTCCTTCTTGCCTTCGGCGAGCAGGACCGCGGTCCGCTGCATTGCGATCCGGGCATCGAGCAGGCCGGGATGGAGCTCGCCGGCTTTCTCTGCGATGAGGTCCTTGACGATGGCATCGGCTTCGTCGAGCCGGCCGTTTTCGACGGCAAGCCAGGCGGACAGCACATTGTCTTCCCGCACGACTCGCGGCGTTATCTGGTTCTTCTCGAGCAGCTCGGCCATCTTGCGCGACTTGGTATCGAGGTAGGTGCGGAACGAGGCCGATGCCTCGGCCCACTTGCCGTCTGCGGCCAGCTCCATGGCTTCGACGCGGATCTTGAAGACTGCGTCTGCATGGGACTTGCGCAGGGAATCCAGCCGTGCCGGCAGGGTCTCCTTGTCACCCCCGGGCACCATTCCGATGGCGAACTGGTTGGGGAAGAGGAACTTGTACCAGGCCAGGGTCCAGAACAGCTCCTCCTCGACCTCGATCTTCCGGTCCGGCCGGATCTCGATCTCCTTGAGGAGGGACTGGACGCGTTCCTCCATCTCGCCGATCGAGGCCAGGAGCCTGGGGCCCCAGGACTTCTTCTCGTCCTGTTTCTTGGTGACGAGCTGCTGCGGCTCGGGGCGATCGTTGCCGAGCAATCCGTCGAGGAGTCCGAGCTCGAAGGCTGCGTACCCCCCGACAATCAGCACGCCCACGATGGTCACGGCCACCAGCGGCGAGGCCTTCTTCCTGACGGCCCTGGCACGGGCCGGCGACGTTCCGTCTGCCCGAACGTCCACTCGTGGTGCAGCCTCGGTCTCGAGCTTGGGCATGGAAGCTTCCACGCCGGCAGCTCCCATGTCCAGTTCGAAGAGATCGTCCCCGCCCGACGCGACCGGAGCGGCAGCGGCACGGGGCTTGCCGGCCTCGGGCGCTGCGGGGGACTTGAGCGAATCGAGATCGTCGAAGGTGATCTCCTCCATGCTGAACGAGTCGCCGGAGGACTTCGGCGCCTCGAACTGCGCACCGGTCATGGAGGGGGAATCGACGAAGAAGACCTCGGTCCCCTTCTTGTCCTTGGAATCGCCCGGGACGTCATCGAGCAGGCTGGCAAAGTCGATGTCATCCAGCGTGGGTCCGCCGCCGGTCTGCGGCTCCAGGTTGACTGCTTTTCCGGCCCCGAGGCCGAGGGTATCGGTGGGACCGCGTGACAACGTCTCGGTGTGGAACGTCACGGGAGCTTCGGGTTCGGCCGCGTGGGCCGCACCGACCTCGACGTCGGTCCCGAGGTCCCACTCCTGCATCGGTCCGGGCTCTGCCGGCCCTTCCGGCAGGCGGTTCTTGAACACCCCGGACCGCTCCTCGATGGCAAAGATGGAATCGGGGGCCTCTTCCGAAGACGGCGCGTTGCTGGTGGGTTCGTCCATGTCGAACGACAGCGGAGACGAGATGCCTTCCGGTTTCCCCTTGCTCGGCGCGGGAATCGGCTGCGAGGCTCCCCCTGCATCAGTCAGGTCGAAGTCGGGGAAGGCATCCTCGTCTCGACCTGATTCCGGCTTGGACGGCCCGCTCTCCACGAGGCCGATGCCCGCCGGCTCGGCGTCGGGGAGAGTGCCTTCGGGGCGGAACAGCTCCTCATCGAGGGTTGCCTCGTCACCCCGGAGATCGGCCTGCTTCAGCCCCTTCGCCTCGGGCCGAGTGCTCTCGCTCGGCTCGTCCACGGACGCCCAAGGGGATTCGGCCGGCTGAGGCCTGGGTCCTGCCGGGGCAGCCGGGGTAGCCTGGGCAGCCGGGGCCGGCTGAGGCTTGGGTCCTGCCGGGGCAGCCGGGGTAGCCTG
>Ga0233425_10002197_pt1 | contig 39498 bp, 43 predicted proteins | sample Watercolumn_Towu_2_FD_181712 | JGI IMG/M metagenome (GOLD analysis project Ga0233425, IMG submission 181712) | Freshwater microbial communities from Lake Towuti, South Sulawesi, Indonesia - Watercolumn_Towuti2014_140_MG | ecosystem: Environmental > Aquatic > Freshwater > Lake | place... | reverse complement strand
TGCGCAAAATCGCGGCGTCCGCGAAGCCCCCTCAAGTAATCGCCTTCCTTCGAGAGCTCCTATCGCCGAAACTTCCCGTTAACCAATTGAAATCCATGGCCGTCTGAAAGGGAGTCAAGTACGATGCTCTTGGAGATTGGCAAAACAACCGATTAGCTTGAGAAGGCGTTAAGTCATTGATTCTTAACCTATAGGTCGTGGCAGCTTTCGACAATCCCCTTCGTGCAGTCTGCCGAGCGGCACACCATCCAATCTTGGTAGGCCAGATCAGGCCGCCAGCGCCGCCAGCACCCGCGCCCAGGAGCGCGTTCCCTTATGGAAGGAGGCGAAGGAATATTTCTCGTTGGGCGAGTGGATGCGGTCGTCCTCCAGCGCGAAGCCGATCATCAGCGCGTCCATGTTCAGATCGCGCTTGAACGCCCCGACGATCGGGATCGAGCCGCCGCAGCCGACGAGCGCCGTCTCCTTGCCCCATTCCTCCTCCAGCGCGCGGCGGGCGCGATTGAGGGCCTCCGAGCCGAAGGGCAGTTGCAGCGCGCTAGACGCGCCGTGCGAGACGAATTCGGCCGAAACGTCGGCCGGCAGGCGCTCCCTCACATGCGCGCGAAAGGTTTCGAGGATTTTCTTGGGATCCTGCTTGCCCACGAGGCGGAAGGAGATTTTGGCGCTAGCCTGCGCCGGCAGCACGGTCTTCGAGCCCTTGCCGGTATAGCCGCCCACGATCCCGTTCACGTCGCATGTCGGGCGCGCCCAGATTTGCTCCAGCACGCTGCGGCCCGTTTCGCCGCCCGGCCGCGTGAGGCCGACTCCGGCGAGAAACGCGTCCTCGTCGAAATCGAGCGCGCGCCACTGCTCGGCAATGTCGTCGGGAAGCTCCTGCACGCCGTCGTAAAAGCCCGGCAGAGCGACGCGTCCGTCGGGCCCGTGCAGATCGGCGACGATCGTGGCCAGCACATGGATGGGGTTCGCCACCGGCCCGCCGAACATGCCCGAATGCAGATCGTGGCTCGCGCCTTTGAGGATCACCTCCTCCTGCGCGAGCCCGCGCAGCATGACGGTGATGGCCGGGGTCTGCGCATTCCACATCCCCGTGTCGCAGACGAGGGCGAGGTCCGGCTCGGAGAGTTCCCCCTTGTGCGCCGCGAGAAAGCCCGGCAGCGAAGGGGAGCCTGTCTCCTCCTCGCCCTCGAACAGAAAGGTGACGTTGCAGGGGAGGCCGCCATGGGCCTCGAAGGCGCGGCAGGCCTCGATAAAGGTCATGAGCTGGCCCTTGTCGTCCGAGGCGCCGCGCGCGACGATGTCCTTTCCGTTTTTGCCCTCGGCAAGGCGGGGCGCGAAGGGCTCGGTTTCCCAAAGCGCCAGCGGGTCCGCCGGCTGCACGTCGTAATGGCCGTAGAACAGCACATGCGGCGCGTCCTTGCGCCTGGCCTTGGCGTGGCCGACGACGATGGGATGGCCGGGGGTGTCGCGCACGTCGGCCGCATAGCCCAGGCCCTTGAGCTGATCGGCGAGCCAGTCGGCGGCGCGGCGGCACTCGGCCGTAAATGCGGGGTCGGTGGAGACGGAAGGAATGCGCAAGAGATCGAACAGGCGCTCGGTCGAGGCGGCGAGATTGGCGTCGATGGTGTCGAGAACGGCGTCGATTGAGGCCATGGAATCGGTCCCTCTGGGTCGGGAGGGGAAGGTAAGGCGGTTTGGGGGGAATAGGGAGGGGGAGCGGGTATAAGTTCCAGCTTTTGGCGTTCGAGGATTCAAGGGCGCTCGTCGTCGCCCTCGAAGGCGAGCGCGCCGAATCGCACGCTATGCTAAATCGCCGCCCTCAGCTCCTGCAATTGCGCGAGCCTTTCGGCGGCGGTGTGGCGCGCCTCCTCGGTCTTGGCGTCGGCGAGGTCTTCCTTGGCGTCCTTGATGTCGGCGTCGACCTTGGCCGCGTCGATCTCCGCAAGCGGGATCGCCGTTTCGGCGAGAATGGTGAAGCCGGAAGCGTTCACATCCGCAAACCCGCCGCGCACGAACAGCTTCTCGCTCTTCTCAGCGTTCACGACGACGACGCCCGCTTTCAGCGTCGTCATCACCGGCGCGTGGTCCTTGAGCACGGTGAACTGCCCGTCCGCGCCCGGCGCGACGACGGAGTCGACGTCCCCCGAGAACAGAAGCTTTTCGGGAGAGACGAGTTCGAAGTGGAATGCGGTCATGAGGCCCACCTTTGGGAAGTTTCCCCTTCTCCCGCTTGCGGGAGAAGGTGGCCGAAGGCCGGATGAGGGTCACACGGCCCCACCCTTTCACTTTGAGGGTTTTCCTCTCTTGGCGCCACCCCTCATCCGACCCGGCTTCGCCGGGCCACCTTCTCCCACTTCGTGGGAGAAGGGACGGACGCCCCCCACGTTACGCCGCTTCCTTGGCGAGCTTGGCGGCCTTTTCGATCGCCTCCTCGATCGAGCCGACCATGTAGAAGGCGGCCTCCGGCAGATGGTCGTAGTCGCCGGCGACGAGGCCCTTGAAGCCCTTGATGGTGTCCGCCAGCGCCACGAGCTTGCCGGGCGAACCGGTGAAGACCTCGGCGACATGGAAGGGCTGCGACAGGAAGCGCTCGATTTTTCGCGCGCGAGCCACGGTGAGCTTGTCCTCTTCGGAAAGCTCGTCCATGCCCAGGATCGCGATGATGTCCTGAAGCGACTTGTAGCGCTGCAGCGTCGACTGCACCTTGCGGGCCACGTCGTAATGCTCCTCGCCGACGATGGCGGGCGAGAGCATACGCGAGGTGGAGTCGAGCGGATCGACCGCCGGATAAATGCCCTTCTCCGCGATCGAGCGCGACAGCACGGTGGTGGCGTCCAGATGCGCGAAGGAGGTGGCGGGGGCCGGATCGGTCAGATCGTCGGCCGGCACGTAAATGGCCTGCACGGACGTAATCGAGCCCTTGGTCGTCGTGGTGATGCGCTCCTGCAGCGCGCCCATGTCGGTGGCGAGCGTCGGCTGATAGCCCACCGCCGAAGGAATGCGGCCGAGAAGCGCCGAAACCTCCGAACCCGCCTGGGTGAAGCGGAAGATGTTGTCGACGAAGAACAGCACGTCCTGGCCCTTGTCGCGGAAATCCTCGGCGACGGTGAGGCCGGTGAGCGCGACGCGGGCTCTAGCGCCCGGCGGCTCGTTCATCTGGCCGTAGACGAGGGCGCATTTGGAGCCCGCGCCGCCGCCCTTCTTGTTGACGCCGCCCTCGATCATCTCGTGATAGAGGTCGTTGCCCTCGCGCGTGCGCTCGCCGACGCCGGCGAAGACGGAATAGCCGCCATGCGCCTTGGCGACGTTGTTGATGAGCTCCATGATAAGCACGGTCTTGCCGACGCCGGCGCCGCCGAACAGGCCGATCTTGCCGCCCTTGGCGTAAGGCGCGAGCAGGTCGACGACTTTGATGCCGGTTTCGAGAATCTGCGCTTCCGTCGCCTGCTCGGCGTAAGACGGCGCCGGCTGATGGATGGCGCGGCGGGCGGTGGTCGTCATCGGACCGGCTTCGTCGACCGGCTCGCCGATAACGTTGATAATGCGCCCGAGCGTCTCGTCGCCGACGGGCACGGAGATCGGCGCGCCGGTGTCCCAGACTTCCTGACCGCGCACCAGACCCTCGGAGGAGTCCATGGCGATGGTGCGCACGGCGTTTTCGCCCAGATGCTGCGCGACTTCCAACACCAGCCGGTTACCCTGATTGGTGGTCTCCAGCGCGTTGAGAATTTCCGGCAGATGGCCGTCGAACTTCACGTCGACGACGGCGCCGATGACTTGGGTGATGCGCCCCGTGGGCTTGTTGGCGGCCATGTTTCGTCCTCGTCTCCAAACCAGCGAAGCGCCATAGGCGCTGTCCTTCGGCCCTTCAGGCCTCGACCAACTCCAACCGTCTCTCGACTCGCGCAAGCCGCTCGTCGAAACGGTCCATCCGGTTGTTCATCGCCGCCAGCTGCATTTCCACCGCCGACGTGCGAACCTTCAGTTCCCGAATATCCTCGCGCATGTCGTCGAGGCTTTGACGAATGCGCCGCAAGTGCTCCAGCACGACATTTTCGATTTCGCCGGTCATGACCGACCTCTCAAGCTCGACGCTCCCTGGGGCACCCTACCACATCCTAGAGCGCCTCGGCGCCCGAGATGATTTCGATGAGTTCCTTGGTAATCATCGCCTGGCGCGAGCGGTTGTAGAGAGTCGTCTGCTTCTTTATCATGTCGCCGGCGTTGCGCGTGGCGTTGTCCATGGCGCTCATGCGCGCGCCTTGTTCGGAGGCGGCGTTTTCGAGCAGCGCGCGGAACACCTGCACCGAGATGTTGCGCGGCAAAAGCTCGGAGAGGATTTCGTCCTGCCCCGGCTCGTATTCGTAAGAGGGCTGCGCGCCGCTCGCGGCGGGCGCGTTTTCGTTCGCCGGAATCTGCGCGGGGATCAGCTGCTGCGCCGTCGGAATCTGGGCGATCACCGACTTGAACTTCGAGAAGAACAGCGTCGCGACGTCGAATTCGCCGGCCTCGAACATATCGATGATCTTCCGGCCGATGGGGTCGGCGTTTTCGAAGGCGATCGATTTCAGGCCGCGCAGTTCGATGAGATCGACGATATCCTTCTCATATTGGCGACGAAGCTGGTCGAATCCTTTCTTGCCGACGCAAAGAATCTTGACCGTCTTGCCCTGCCCCTGCAGGCGGTGGATGTGTTCGCGCACGAGACGCACGATCGAGGAGTTGAAGGCGCCGCACAGGCCGCGCTCCGCCGTGGCGACGACGAGAAGATGCGTCTCGTCCTTGCCGTTTCCGGCCAGCAGTTGCGGTCCGCCGACAACGCCGCCGGCGAGATTTGCGAGCACCGACTCCATGCGCTCGGCATAGGGACGCGCCGCCTCGGCCGCCGTCTGCGCGCGGCGCAACTTGGCGGCGGCGACCATCTGCATGGCCTTGGTGATCTTCTGCGTCGCCTTGACGGAGGAGATGCGGTTCCGAAGATCCTTTAGCGAGGGCATGACGTTCTTCTCATGAAGCGAATAGCGAGTAGCGAGTAGCGAATAGAAGCGAGCCGCGGATAGCGAATATTTCCTCTACTCGCTATTCGCTACTCTCTATTCGCCCATCACGCGAAGCTCTTCGCGAAAGTCTCGACGACGCCCTTCAGCTTGCCCGCCGTATCGTCGGACAAATCCTTCGACGAGCGGATGCTTTCGAGAATGTCGCCGTGCTGCGAGCGCAGCAGCGTCAGCAGCCCCTCTTCGAAGGCCTTGACGCGGTTCACCGGCAGCGGATCGAGATAGCCGTTGACGCCGGCGTAGATCACGCAGGTCTGCTCCTCCATCTTCAGCGGCGAGAACTGCGGCTGCTTCAAGAGCTCGGTAAGGCGGGCGCCGCGGTTGAGAAGGCGCTGCGTCACCGCGTCGAGATCCGAGCCGAACTGCGCGAAGGCCGCCATTTCGCGGTATTGCGCGAGTTCGCCCTTGATCTTGCCCGCGACTTTCTTCGTCGCCTTGGTCTGCGCCGACGAGCCGACGCGCGACACCGAGAGGCCGACATTCACCGCCGGGCGAATGCCCTGGTAGAAGAGGTCGGTCTCGAGGAAGATCTGGCCGTCGGTGATCGAGATGACGTTGGTCGGAATATAGGCCGACACGTCATTCGCTTGCGTCTCGATGACGGGCAGCGCGGTGAGCGAGCCCGCGCCGCGATCTTCGTTGAGCTTGGCCGCGCGCTCCAGCAGGCGCGAATGCAGATAGAACACGTCGCCGGGATAGGCTTCGCGGCCCGGCGGGCGGCGCAGCAGCAGCGACATCTGGCGATAGGCGACGGCCTGCTTCGACAGATCGTCGTAGATGATGACCGCGTGCATCCCGTTGTCGCGGAAATATTCGCCCATGGCGCAGCCCGAGAAGGGCGCCAGGAACTGCATCGGCGCGGGATCGGACGCGGTCGCCGCGACGATGATCGAATAGTCGAGCGCGCCGCGCTCTTCGAGCACCTTCACGAACTGCGCGACGGTCGAGCGCTTCTGGCCGATGGCGACGTAGACGCAGTAGAGCTTCGCCTTCTCGTCGTCGCCGTCGTTGAGCGACTTCTGATTGAGGATCGTGTCGAGCGCGATGGCGGTCTTGCCGGTCTGGCGGTCGCCGATGATGAGTTCGCGCTGGCCGCGGCCGATGGGGATGAGCGCATCGACGGCCTTGAGGCCCGTGGCCATCGGCTCGTGCACCGACTTGCGCGGAATGATGCCGGGCGCCTTCACGTCGACGCGCGAGCGCTGCGCGGCCTTGATCGGCCCCTTGCCGTCGATGGGATTGCCGAGCGCGTCGACGACGCGGCCGAGCAGCTCCTTGCCGACCGGGACTTCGACGATGGCGCCGGTGCGCTTGACGGTCTGCCCTTCCTTGATGGCGCGGTCGTCGCCGAAAATCACGACGCCGACATTGTCGGCTTCGAGATTGAGCGCCATGCCCTTGGTGCCGTCCTGGAATTCGACGGTCTCGCCGGCCTGCACATTGTCGAGGCCGTAGACGCGGGCGATGCCGTCGCCGACCGACAGAACCTGCCCGACCTCGGCGACCTCGGCCTCGTTGCCGAAATTGGCGATCTCGTTCTTGAGGATCGCGGAAATCTCTGCGGCGCGGATGTCCATCAGCCGACCTCTTTCATGCGTGTGCGGAGTGAATTGAGTTTGGTCCGGACGGAAGCGTCCACCATGCGCGAACCGAGCTTGACGATGATCCCGCCGATGATCGACGGATCCATCTTGATATCGAGATTGACGGTCTTGCCGCCCGTCGCCGCCGCGAGCGCCTGCCGCAGGGCGCTTTCGTGATCGGGCTTCAAGGGGCCGGCGACGGTCACGTCGGCGCGGGCGAGTCCCTTGGCGTTTTCGTGCAAGCGCTGATAGGCGGCGATCATGTCGGGAAGCGCGAAGAGACGGCGCTTGGCCGCGGCCAGCCGGACGAAATTGGCGGCGATTCCCGCAATGCCGGCCTTGGCCAGAACCGCGTCGAGCGCCTTGATCTGCTCCTGCGCGGTGAACACCGGGCTCCTGACGAGGCGCTTGAGATTGGCGCTGCCGTCGATCAAACCCTGGAAGGCGGCCAACGCAGCGGCCGTCTCGTCCGCGGCGCGCTGTTCCAACGCCAATTCATAAAGGGCGGAAGCGTAGCGTCCGGCAACGCCCGAGGGCGCGTCTGCGTCTGAGGCCACGTGGCTTGCTCGTCGAAAAGCGCCGTCCGAAGCGCCTGCCTGCAGCGCGTCAAGCGCGATTGCGACAGAAACCCGCTGCCTCGAACGACGGATGGTGTCGGGAAATGGAGCATGGCCCAAGCGGCCCGGCTCCAAGGCGAGCGTCCCCTAACACAGGCGATATTGCGGCGCAACCCCACCGCCCGGCGCGCTCTCCACACGCAAAAAACCAGCGATTCGACGCGCCCGCGCCGGCGAAACCGCAGGGCGCCGCCTCGAGCGACGGTCGACGGCGCTCCCTTCGGTTTTTGCTCCGTCTGTCTTGCTTTTCGTCGGTCTTGCTGCTGGCAGGGCGCGCCCAGCCCGCTGGAGCGGGCGGACGGCGGGCGGACGGCATTGTCGCCGCGCCGCGCCGCCTGCTAGTTTGCGGCCATGTCTCAGCCGGCCATGTCCCAGCCCGCCGCACAGGAGCCGCCGTCGCCCGCCGCGAAAACCGCGCCGCGCGCGACGCCGATGATCGCGCAATATATCGAGATCAAGGCGGCCAATCCGGATTGCCTGCTGTTTTACCGGATGGGCGATTTCTACGAACTGTTTTTCGAGGACGCGCAGACCGCTTCGCGCGCGCTCGGGATCATGCTGACGAAGCGCGGCAAGCACATGGGCGAGGACATCCCGATGTGCGGCGTGCCGGTCGAACGCGCCAACGACTATCTGCAAAAGCTCATCGCGCTCGGGCACCGCGTTGCGGTCTGCGAGCAACTCGAAGACCCGGCCGAAGCCAAGAAGCGCGGCGCGAAATCCGTCGTGCGGCGCGACGTGACGCGGCTCGTCACGCCCGGCACGATCACCGAAGAGGCGCTGCTCGATCCGGCGCAGCCCAACGCCTTCGCGGCGCTGGCCCGCGTGCGCGCTCCGGACGGCGACTGGCGCCTCGGCCTCGCCAGCGTCGACATCTCGACGGGCGCCTTCGTGCTGCGCGATCTCGCGCCAAGCGAACTTGCGGCGGAGCTCGCGCGTCTCGATCCGCGCGAAATCGTCGTCCCGGAATCGCTCGCGCGAGAGCCGGGGCTCGAGGCGGTTCTCGACTCCTGCGGCGCGCCGGTCGCGGAGCTCGGCCGCGACGCGGGATCGGCGGAGTCCGCCCGCCGGCGCCTGCTCGAATTCTTCGGCGTCGCCGCAATCGAGGGACTGGGCGCGCTGAGCGAGGCGGAGATCGCGGCGGCGGCGACGGCGATCCTTTACGTCGAGCGCACGCAGAAGGACCAGAAGCCGGCGCTGGCGCGGCCCGTCTCGCTGCGCGAGAGAAGGGCGCTCGACATCGACGCCGCGACGCGCGCCAATCTCGAACTGACGCGCACGCTGTCCGGCGCGCGCGAAGGGTCGCTCCTTTCCGCGATCGACCTCACGGTCACGCCCGCCGGCGCGCGGCTTCTCGCCGAGCGCGTCGCCGCTCCCTCCACCGACCCGCCGCTTATCGACGCGCGGCTTGACGCGGTCGACTATTTCGTTCGGGAGCCGGAGGCGCGCGGGCGTCTGCGCGCGCGCCTTTCGCGGGCGCCGGACCTCGCGCGGGCGCTTTCGCGGCTTTCGCTCGGGCGCGGCGGCCCGCGCGATCTGAACGCCGTCGGACTGAGCCTTGCGGCGGCGCGCGACGCCGTCGCTTTGCTGGACGGCGCCGCGCTTCCCGGAGAAATCGCGCGCGACCTCGACGAGCTGTCGCGCGCCGACCGCGCGCTCGAAGACGCCATCGCGCGCGCGCTGGCCGAGGAGCTTGCGCTCGACAGGAGAGCCGGCGGGTTCATCGCCCGCGGCGTCGACGCGGCGCTCGACGAGGCGCGCGATCTGCGCGACGAGAGCCGCCGCGTGATCGCCACCCTGCAGGCGCGTTATGCCGAGACCGCCGGCGTTCGCCAGCTCAAGATTAAGCACAACAACTTTTTGGGCTTCTTTCTCGAAGTGCCGCAGGCGCAAGGCGAGAAGCTGCTGCGCGCGCCCTTCGACGACATCTTCGCGCATCGCCAGACCATGGCCGACGCCATGCGTTTTTCGACGAAGGAGCTCGCAGAACTCGAGGCGAAAATCGCCTCCGCCGCGGACCGCGCGCTGGCGCGGGAACTGGCGATTTTCGAGGAGCTCGCGGGCGCCGTCCTGGCGAAGGCCGAAGACCTGCGGCGGCAGGCGCACGCCTTTGCGCGGCTCGACGTTTTCTCCGCGCTCGCCGAAGCCGCGTCAAAGCGCGGCTGGACGCGCCCGCAGGTCGACGCCTCTCTCGACTTCGAAATTGTCGGAGGCCGCCATCCGGTGGTGGAGGCGGCGCTCGAGGCGCAGGGCGGCGTCTTCGCCCCCAACGACTGCGATCTGGCCGGCGAGGCGGCGGGAAAGATCGCTGTCGTCACCGGCCCCAACATGGCCGGCAAATCCACCTTTCTGCGCCAGAACGCGCTGATCGCCCTTCTCGCCCAGGCGGGCTCCTATGTCCCGGCGCGCGCGGCCCGCATCGGCGTGGTCGATCGCCTGTTCTCGCGCGTCGGCGCCTCGGACGATCTCGCGCGGGGCCGTTCGACCTTCATGGTCGAAATGGTCGAGACGGCGGCGATCCTCAACGGCGCGACGCCCCGCTCGCTGGTCATACTCGACGAAATCGGGCGCGGCACCGCGACCTTCGACGGCCTGTCCATCGCCTGGGCGGCGATGGAGCATCTGCACGAGGTCAACCGCTCGCGGGCGCTGTTCGCCACGCATTTCCATGAGCTGACGCAGCTTGCGAAACGCCTGCCGCGCCTCGTCAATCTCACCATGAAAGTGACGGACCACGCCGGCGAGGTCGTCTTTCTGCATGAGGTGGTGAAGGGCGCGGCGGACCGCTCCTACGGCGTGCATGTCGCCGAACTCGCCGGCCTGCCGCCGAGCGTCGTCGCGCGCGCCCACGAAATCCTCGCGGAACTCGAGGCCGCGGACCGCCGCGCGCCGGTCGCGGCGCTGATCGACGATCTGCCGCTGTTTTCCCGCGCCGCCGCGCCCGCGCCCGCCGCCGATCCGCTGCGCGCCGCCCTGGCGGAAGTCGACCCCGACGCGCTCTCCCCGCGCGAGGCGCTGGCGGCGCTGTATCGGTTGAAAGAGGCCGCAGGACGGCGCGAAACATAGCCGAGCCGGCCGGCGCTTGACGCCTATCGCGCAGCGCCCGGATCGGCTATCACATCGGCGCCGCCTGCGTTCGGCCGGCTCCGTTCAGTCATGAGGTCTCCCGTGTCCGACGCCTTGCCCGACATCGCCGCCCTGCCGTTCGAAAAGGCCATGCAGGAGCTCGAGGAAATCGTCGGCAAGCTGGAGAAGGGGGCCGTGTCGCTCGACGAATCGGTCAAGCTCTACGAGCGCGGCGAGGCCCTGAAGAGGCGCTGCGAGGCGCTGCTGAAGGAGGCCGAGGCGCGGGTCGAGACGATCGTTCTGAGCGAGAGCGGCGCGCCCAAAGGCGCCGCGCCGCTGGATGTGGCGTGATTTTTCATGCGCTTTCGCGCACCTTAGAGCGCTTTCCGACCAGACGGAATCGTCTGGTCGATAAGAAATCGCTCCAGATTCAAAAACCTGGAGCAAAATCTTGTCGAAAAAGTCTATCAACTTTTTCGGATTTTGCTCTAGATTCCTGAAACCGCTTTGCTGCGGCGCAGCGAGTTTCAGGAGAGAAAGGCCAAACGCTTGCCGCCCACCGACCCGCAAAACAAACCCACGCTTGCCGACAACGCCCGCTTCATCCGCTCCTGGCTGCAAAATCCCCGCCTGATCGGCGCGGTGTCGCCCTCCGGTCCAGCCCTGGCGAAGGCGATGGCGAGCTTTGTCGATCTCGACCGCAACGGGCCGATCGTCGAACTCGGCCCCGGCACCGGCCCCGTCACCCATGCGCTGCTGGGGCGCGGGATTCCGGCGGAGCGGCTGCTGCTGGTCGAATATGAAACGAAGTTCTGCCATCTGCTGGCGGAGCGTTATCCCGGCGTGAAAATCGTCCAGGGCGACGCCTACGGGCTGAAGAAGACCCTGAGCGAGCATGTGAACGGGCAGGCGGCCTGCGTCGTGTCGAGCCTGCCGCTGCTGGTTCGGCCCGAACGCGACCGCGTCGAACTGCTGCATCAGGCGTTCGAGCTGATGGGCGACGACGGACTCTTCATCCAGTTCACCTATGGTCTGACCAAGTCGCCGATGCCGCTGCATGCGCACGGCGTTTCCGGCGCTTATGTCGGCAAGGGCTCGGCGCCGATCCTGCTCAACGTGCCGCCCGCGCGGGTCTGGCGCTACCGCAAGGCGGGCCGATGAGCCGGGCGGACGATCGCCTCATCGTCGCCCTCGATGTCGAAAGCGTCGAGGCGGCGCGCGGGCTCGTCACGACGCTCGGCGACGCCGTCTCCTTTTTCAAAGTCGGCATGGAGCTCGCCTATGCGCCGGGCGGCCTCGATTTCGCGCGCGAGCTGAAAGAGAACGGCAAGCGCGTCTTTCTCGATTTGAAGCTGCACGATATCGGGGCGACGGTCGAGCGCGCGACACGCCAGATCGCCCGGCTCGGTATGGACCTCCTCACCGTCCACGCCTTTCCCCAGACCATGGCCGCGGCGCGAGCGGGCGCGGAAGGCGCCGGGCTGAAGCTGCTCGCTGTCACCGTGATGACCTCCTACAACGACGCGGATTTGAAAGAGGCGGGCTACGCCTTCGGCGTCGCCGAGCTTGTGGCGCGCCGAGCAAAACAGGCGCAGGCGGTCGGCGCGCACGGCCTCATCCTGTCGCCGCTGGAGCTTTCGGCCATCCGTGCGCTGGTCGGCCCGTCCATGCTTCTCGTGACTCCGGGCGTGCGGCCCGCCGGCGCCGAGGCGGACGACCAGAAACGGATCATGACGCCGGGCGAGGCGATCGCCGCCGGCGCCGATCATCTCGTCGTCGGTCGGCCCATAACCCGCGCCCCCAATCCGAAGGCGGCGGCGGAGGGGATTGCCCGGGAGATCGCGGCGGCGCAGTGACGCGAACAGGGAGGCGCGGGCTTTGCGCATCGCCAGCTGGAACGTCAATTCCGTGCGCCAGCGCCTGGAGGCGCTCGTCGCCTATTTGCGCGAAACCGCGCCCGACGTTCTTTGTCTCCAGGAATTGAAGTGCGAGGACGCGGCCTTTCCGCGCGCCGAAATCGAAGACGCCGGCTACAATGTCGAGACCTTCGGCCAGAAGACCTTCAACGGCGTCGCCATCCTCTCCAAGCGCCCGGTCGGCGACGTGACGCGCGGCCTTCCCGGCTTCGAGGACGCGCAAGCCCGCTACATCGAGGCCGTCGTTCCGGCGGACGGCAGGGTCTTCCGCGTCGCCTCCATTTACGCGCCCAACGGCAATCCGCCGGACAGCGAGAAATACCCCTATAAACTCGCCTTCATGGACGCGCTGACGGCCCATGCGCGCGAACTGCTCAAGCTCGAGGAGCCGCTGGTTCTCGCCGGCGACTACAATGTCATCCCGGCGCCGGGCGACGTTTACGACCCCAGGGCCTGGGCCGGCGACGCGCTGTTTTTGCCGGCAAGCCGGGCGAAGCTGCAGGCGCTCGTCAATCTCGGCTTCACGGACGCGCTGCGGGCCGTTTCCGACGAGACCGGCCTCTACACCTTCTGGGATTATCAGGCCGGCGCCTGGCCGAAAAACCATGGCCTGCGCATCGACCACCTGCTGCTCTCCCCGCGCGCGGCGGATCTGTTGGAGAGTGTCGCCATCGACAAGGCGCTGCGCGGCGAAGCCAGGCCGTCGGACCACGTTCCCGTCCGGGCGGATTTTCGCGCGCCTTAGAGCAAGTTCCGAAAGAGTTGACAGGCTTTTTCGACAGGAACTTGCTAACGATAGTGGGGGCTAGTCCCGGCGGCGCAGATAATCTTCAAGCAGCGCCACGGCCGCTTTCCGGTCGGCGTCGCTCGCCGCGCTCAGCGCCTTGGCGTGGAGATCGGAAATCCACCGATTCGCGCCGCTTCCGGCAGCGGAATCGCGCGCCAGCGTCAGATACATCAGGCCCCGGGCGCGCTGCGCGGCGAGGCCGGATTCGCCGTTGAACATCAGCCGTCCCAGCGTCGCCTGCGCCTGCGGATGGCCCTTGCGCGCCGCAAGGTCGAGCCAGTTGAGGCCCTGCCGCAGATCCCGCGGCGCGCCGGTTCCGTCGAGATACATACGCGCGAGATTGAACTGCGCGTCGGCGCTGCGGAAATAGGTCGCCGCGTAGCGAAAGAGGTCGAAGGCGCGCTCGGCGTCCGGCTCGATCTTGGCTATGGCGACGCCGTCGCGCAGATAGAGGCCGACGGCGACGAAGGCGCTCGAGGCCATCGAGCGCTCGCCGGGCTCCGGCTCTTCGTCCGTGAAGCGCTCGACGATTCTTGAAAAATAGTCGAAGGCCTTGGCGTCGTCGCGCGCGACGCCGTCGCCGTCCGCGTACATCCGCGCGAGCTTCCACAGCGCCAGCGATTCGCCGCCGTCCGCCGCGAAGCGCAGGGCCTCGATCGAACTCGCCGCGTCGCCCGCGTGATAACTTTCGAGGCCGGCTCGCAGCGCCGCGCGGGGATTCTTGAACATCGGCAAAGGAGCCGAAGCGTCCGGCGCGCGCGCGCCGGAGGCGTCGAGCGCGGGGGCCGGCAGGGCGAAACCGAGGACGAGCAGCGAAAAGCTCGCCGCCGCAAGGCACGCGCCCAGCGCCGCGCCGTTCTTGCCGCGCGCCGCGCCCGTCGAAAACATCCGCCCCGAAAACCCGATCATGCCTGGCCCAACTTCCCTGGAAACCCTGTCCCGACCGCTGGAGACGCCCTCGCCTCGATGGATGTCACGGCCGGCGCCGCCGGCCCGGACTCACAGCAAACGAAGCCCGCGCCCCCGAAAGCCAAGCGCTTCCGGAAGTTGTCGCCGCGTCATGAATGAGCTTGTGACACAGCGACCTTAGCGTGTCGTTTATGGCTGAAAAGGGGCTCGTTCGCGACTTTCGGAAAGCGAACGCGTAATCTGCGCCAGTGTTGCGCGGGGAACACAAGACTGTTGCCAAAAGAACACGAAAAGTTCCTGATGCGAGGATTCGCGCCGCGTCGAAACGGCGCAAGGGAACGCCTTTCTCGCCATCCGCGCTTCGTGCTTTGATGGTTCCGGGCCCTCGAGCGCGCGAATCACTTGCGCCCGGCTAGAGCGCATTCGGCAAAAAGTTGACAGACTTTTTCGAGAGGAATGCGCTCCAACTTTTTGATCTGGCGCGATTTCTTATCGATCGGACGATTCCGTTCGATCGGAAAGCGCGCTAACGCGTAGGAGAAGGATAGGCAAATGCTCACTCGCATCGGCGCCGCGCTGGCGGCCTCTCTCGCCGGCGCCCTGGTTCTCGCGAACGTCGGGGCGGCGAACGCCGGCGACGCGGCCCACGGCGCCGTGATCGCCAAGCGCTGGTGCGCCTCCTGCCATGTTGTGGCGTCCGACCAGACCAACGCCATGGCGGACGCGCCGTCCTTTTTCGACGTCGCCGCGCGCCACGTCGACAAGAAGCGGCTGTCGGCCTTTCTCGCCAACCCGCATCCGCCGATGCCGAACATGCATCTTTCGCGCAAGGAGATCGACGACATCGTCTCCTATATCCGCAGCCTCGATCCGCGTCCGCAGCCGCCGGCCGAGCCGGAGGGCAAGGACGAGGCTTTGCCGAAGAAGGGGTGACGGCGGAAGGCTGGACCTTCGAGCGGGGCGCGCCTATGGGTGCGCGCTGCGGGGGTGACGGCGCGCCATGCCCTATTTCGTCAAGGAAGCCTTCAAGACGCTGCAGGGGGAGGGGCTCAATGCGGGCCGCGTCGCCGTCTTCTGCCGTTTTGCGGGCTGCAATCTGTGGAGCGGCCGCGACGAGGACCGCGCCGCGGCCCCCTGCCGCTTTTGCGATACGGATTTCGTCGGAACAGGCGGCGAGGGCGGGGGGAAGTTCGCCGACGCCGCGGCGCTGGCCGCGCATCTGGCGGGCCTGTGGGGCGAGACGCGCGAAAACCGCTTCGCCGTCCTCACCGGCGGCGAGCCCATGCTGCAAATCGACGCGGCGCTGATCGAGGCGCTCCACGGCCAAGGCTTCGAAATCGCCGTCGAAACCAACGGGACTTTGCCGGTCCCGCGGGAAATCGACTGGATTTGCGTGTCGCCCAAGGCCGGGGCAACGCTCGCGCAGACCGTCGGCGACGAGTTGAAGCTCGTGTTCCCGCAGGAAGGCGCCGGGCCGGAACGGTTCGAAAATCTCGACTTCCGCCATTTCCTGCTTCAGCCCATGGACGGGCCGCAGATTCTGCGCAATACGAAGGCGGCGATCGACTACTGCCTGGCGCATCCGCGCTGGCGTCTGTCGCTCCAGACCCACAAGATCACCGGGGTGAAGTGACCGTGGCGAGTTTCGAGGTTTTCCGGGAGTTCTATTTCGAGGCGGCGCACGCCCTCTACGACCCGGAGCATCCGACCGGCGGCAAATACCGCAATCTGCACGGCCATTCCTTCCGCGTGCGGGTGACGCTGCGCGGCGAGCGCGACGGCGAGCATCAGTGGGTCATGGATCTCGGCAAATTGGGGCGCCGCCTCGCCGAATTGCGTGAAAAGCTCGACCATTCCTTCCTCAACGACCTCGACGGGCTCGGCAAGCCGACCCTCGAAAACCTCTGCGTCTACATCTGGCGCGACCTTTCGCCCTTCGCGCCGAACATCTGCGAGGTCGGCGTGTTCCGCGACAGCTGTTTCGAAGGCTGCGTCTATCACGGCGACTGAGCGCACATTTTCAATTGCGCCACGCTGTTCCTATTTGCTTGAGGGAGCGAGCCTGAAAGCTCGCGGTCCTTTTGGCCGGTTGGACCGCGAGCTTTCAGGCTCGCTTCGGAAGACCTCTCAATGCCGCCTCCGCACGACGCCGCTGTGACCTCTCCCGACCTTCTCGCCCGCCTCCTCTATCGCGACGGGCTGATGCTCGTGGTCGACAAGCCGGCCGGCGTTCCCGTCCATCGCGGCCCTAAGGGCGGGCCGTCGCTCGAAGACCGGTTCGATCAGTTGCGCTTCGGCCTGCCGCGCGCCCCCGCGCTGGCGCACCGCCTCGACAAGGACACCTCCGGCTGCCTTGTGCTTGGTCGCCACCGCAAGGCGCTGGAGCGGCTCGGCAAGCTCTTTAAGAGCGGGCGGATCGAAAAGACCTATTGGGCGGTGGTCGAAGGTGCGCCGCAGGGCGACGTCGGCGAGATCGACCTGCCGCTCGGCCGGCTCGACGCGGCGCGCGGCTGGTGGATGCAGGTCGACCCGCTCGGGCTCCCCTCGCACACCTCCTGGCGCGTATTGGGGCGCGGGCGCGACGCCGAGGGGCGGGAACTCGCCTTTCTCGAACTGAAGCCCCGCACCGGCCGCACCCACCAATTGCGGGTGCATTGCGCGGCGATGGGCTGGCCGATCCTGGGCGACCCGGTCTACGGCCACGGCCGACGGGAGGGGACGCCGCCGCTACATCTTCACGCCCGCGCCGTGGTCGTGCCGATGCGCGACGGGAAGGAGCCGGTCGCGGTCGAGGCGCCCGCGCCCGAGCACATGCGCGAGGCGATGCACGCCTGCGGCTGGGATGGCTGCAATTGACGCGGCGCGCCCGCTTTTTGCCTTCCGCGGCCAGTCGTGGCAATCTTGGCCGGCGGCGGCGGCCCTTCGCATATCCGTGCGAGCGGGGTTGCCGCGCGTTCGCGCGTCTCGAAGCCGGGCTTGGCCCGAACTGCGAAGGATCATGGCTGGGTGATCGAACAGGCGATGTATTTGGCGCTCGGGTTCGTGGTCGCCGGGCTGCTCGCGCTGCTGCTGCTGCCCGCCTTTTGGCGGCGCGCCATGCGCCTCTCGATGCGGCGGCTGCGTATGCTCGCGCCCATGTCCGCGGAGGAGGTCGTCGCCGAGCGCGACCTGCTGCGCGCGGATTTCGCCGTCCGCGAACGCCGGCTCGAACAGGAGGTCGTCGCGGTCAAGGCCGCACGCGCGCACGATCTGGTCGACATCGGCCGCCACGCCGAGCGCATCGCCGACCTCGAAGGGCGGCTCAAGCGCGCCGAGGCTTACGGCCGCGACGTGGAGTTGCAATTGCGCGAGGCGCACAAGTCCATCGCCGAACGCACGGAGCTGCTGAGCTCGACGGAGCAGGCCCTGCACGAAATGACCGAGCGCGCCGAACGCGGCGTCGAGCGCCTGCGCCTCCTGGAATCGGACAAGGAGACGCTCGGGCGGGAGAGCGAGGCGCGACAGGGCCGCGTCGACGCGCACGAGGCCAAGATCGCCAAGCTGCACGAGCAGAACGAGATCGCGCGCCGGGAAATCGAGCAACTGAACGAAGCGCTCAAGCGCGCATCGCGCGACGCCGAGCGACTGCCCGCCGTCGAGGCCGATTTGCGTCAGGCCGCAGCGGATCGCAACGCGGCGCGCGGCCTTCAGCGCTCGCTCGAAACCATGCTGGAGGAAACCCGGGCGCGTCTCGAGGAGTTCGAGCGACGCCGTCGCGAGGACGCCGCCCAGGCCGAAGGGAATTTGCGCGCGGCGCAGACGGAGTCGAAAGACCTCGCCGGCCGGCTCGAGACCGCGCGTGCGGACAACGCCATGCTGCAGGGCGCGATGGAGGCGCTGCGCAAGGAGCATACGCGCCTGCGCGAGGCGGAGCAGTCCGCCGTTTCGGGCGAGGCCGCTTCGTCCGCGGACTGGGCTGCGGCGATCGCGGGCGCCCGCGCGGACGGCGAAGCCGGCGCACTCGATCCATCGGACGTGAAGGCGCTGCGCGAGGCGATCGCCGACATGGGCGCGCGCGTCGCGGAACTCTCCGGCGCGCCCCGCGACGCGGCGCAGTAACAAGGTTGGTCCATGCTCTTTGCCGCCGTTTGTCTGGATAAGCCCGGCCATGTCGATCTGCGCCTTTCGATCCGCGCCGCGCATCTCGCTTTTCTCGAAGAGCACGCCGCCCGCGTGAAGCTTGGCGGACCGTTCCTGGACGCGGCCGGCGAGAAGCCGGTCGGTTCGCTCCTCGTTCTCGACTGCGACAACGAAGCCGCCGCGCGCGCCCTTCTCGACGCCGACCCCTACGCGAAGGCGGGCCTCTTTGCGAGCGTGGACCTGCGTCCCTGGCGGCGGGTCGTCGGAGCCGAGCTCTGATGGCCTATTGGCTGTTCAAGAGCGAACCTTCCGCTTGGTCCTGGGAACAGCAGGTCGCAGCCGGCGCGACGGGCACATATTGGAACGGCGTGCGCAACCATCTCGCCAAGCGGCAGATGATGGCGATGAAGGCGGGCGATCGCGGATTCTTCTATCATTCCAATGAGGACAAGGCGATCGTCGGAATCGTCGAAGTCGTCAAGACCTATTATCCCGACCACACCGACGAGACCGGTAGGTTCGGTATGGTCGACGTGCGGGCGGTCGAGGCGCTGAAGCAGCCGGTGACGCTGGCGCGCATCAAGGCGGCGCCGGCGCTCGCGAAAATGGTTCTCGTCAACAATTCGCGGCTGTCCGTGCAGCCTGTGACCGAGGCGGAATGGCGCGCCGTTCTCGCGCTCGCCGGCAAGCAGGGGTAAGGCGCCAAAGCGCGCGGCGGGTCGGCTCAGGGCGATTCAGTAAAGGCGCGTGTCATTCCCGCGAACGCGGGAATCCAGAGCAAACGCCACCATCTGCGCCCGTGACTCCTGGATGCCCGCTTTCGCGGGCATGACAAGGGGTTGCGAGCCTTCGGCAAATGGCCCTGGGGTCGGCTTAACCCATCTTGCGAGCCCGAAGCGACTGTCCCGCCGGCCTCGCCGTCACGCGCCCGTCCGCTCCTTGTTGTTCATCAGATCGATGAACACGTCCTCGAGCGTCGGCGCGTCGCGCGTCCAGCTCTGGCGCGGATCGCCGCCATGATCCCTGGCGATGCGCTCCAAAGCGGCGGCGTCGCGCCCGCCGACATGCAGCGCCGCGCCGAAGCGCGCCACCATGTCGACGCCCTGCTTGCGCTTGAGCCGCTCGGCCAGCGCGTCGAGGTCGGGGCCGGCGACGACGAATGTCGAAAGGCCGGACCGCGCGACGATGTCGGCGATGGCTCCCGAGGTCAGCAGGCGGCCGTCGGCGATGTAGGCGACTTCGTGACAGCGTTCGGCCTCGTCCATGTAATGGGTGGAGACCAGCACCGTCAGCCCCTGGGTGGCGAGGTGATGGATTTCGTCCCAAAAATCGCGGCGCGCCTTGGGGTCGACCCCCGCCGTCGGTTCGTCGAGCAGCAGCAGCGAGGGGCTTGGGAGAATGCAGGCGCCGAGCGCGAGCCGCTGCTTCCAGCCGCCCGAAAGCTCTCCCGCGAGCTGGTCGGCGCGCTGTTCGAGCCCCAGTCGCTCCAGCGCCCGCTGCGCCGCCCCGCGCGGATCCTCAAGCCCGTAGATGCGCGCAACGAATTCGAGGTTTTCGCGGATGGTCAGATCGCGATAGAGCGAAAAGCCCTGGGTCATGTAGCCGACCCGGCGCTTGATTTCGTCCTGCTGCGTGCGGATGTCGTAGCCCAGGCACGAGCCGCGTCCCGAATCCGGCGTCAGCAGGCCGCACAGCATCCGGATCGTGGTGGTCTTGCCCGAGCCGTTGGGGCCGAGAAACCCCTGAATGCGGCCGCGCCCGACGCGCATCGTCAAATTGTCGACGACGACTTTGGTTCCGAAGGACTTGGTGAGGCCCTCGACGTCGATGGCGATGGCGGGGCCGCTCATTGCCCCGCCGCTCCGCCGCGGTCCTCGGGCCACAGCCGCACGGTCACGGGGAGGCCGAGCGGCAAGTCCCGCGCCTGGTCCTCCAGCCGCGCCTGGACTTTGAACACGAGCTTGTGGCGCTCGGCGTCGCTGAAGATGACCGGCGGCGTATATTCCTCGCGCCCGGAGATGTAACTGATCCGCCCCCACAGGCCGTGCGGGCAGGCGTCGCAGGAAACGCTCACGCGCGCGCCGAGCTTCATCGCCGCGAATTGCGGCTCCGGGACGTAAAAGCGCACCTTGCGGTTCTCCGGCGGCAGCAGCGAGAGCACCGGCTGACCGGCGTTGACCATTTCTCCCGCGCGGAAAAAAACGTCCTGCACGACGCCGTCCGCCGGCGCCGTCACGCTCTGGCGTGCGATGCGGATGTCGAGCTGATCGCGCTGCGTCCGCGCCTGCTTCATCGCTTCGCCCGCCGCCTCGATCTCGTGCGAACGGCTGGACATGCGCGCGACCTCGACCTGCCGCTTCGCCTCCTTCAGCGTCGCCTCGTCGCGCCGAAACGCCATGGCGGCGCGGTCGAGCGCGGCTTTGGCGACATGGCCTTTCGCGAACAGGGCCTGTTGCCGCTGATAATCGCTCCGCGACAATTCGAGCGCCGCCGCGGCCCGCTCGACTGCGGCGTCCATCACGGCGATCTGCTCCGGCCGGTTCATCGCGGCGCGCAAATTCCCCAGTTGCGCCTCCATCTGGGCGATGCGGGCCGCGGCCTCGGCGCGCTGGCGGTCGAGCAGCGGCGTCGCCATGACGAAAAGCCGGTCGCCTGTCTTGACCTCGATGCCCGCGTCCACGTCGAGCCGCGCGATCCGCTCGCCCTCGTTGGGGCCGACATAGAGCAGGCTCCCTTCCACATAGCCCAGAAACGCGCCCTCGCGCCCGTCGCCGCCGTTCCGCAGCGCCAGCCATGCGGCCGTTCCCGCCAAAGCGAGCAACGAGAGGAGGGCAACCGGAAGCTTCATGGGTTCTCCGCGACGGCGCCCGCGATTCGGCGGCGCAAGACCCTTCTATCCCGACCCGAGGCCATTCGAGAAAGGCGCAGTCGTTTTCTCGTTCGCGCCCGGCGCGACGGGGCGGCGACAACGAGACGGCGACAGGATGGCGTCGTCCCAAGCGTTTGACTTGGCGGCGCCCGCCCGTTACCAGAGCCCCGCTCCAAACTTTCGAACCGCCGAGGCGAATGCAGGCCCGGCCGGGAGTTCCGCGATGAAGATTCTGGCGCCTGTCAAACGGGTGGTCGATTACAATGTCAAAATCCGGGTCAAGGCCGACGGCACGGGCGTCGATCTCGCCAATGTGAAAATGTCGATGAATCCCTTCGACGAGATCGCCGTCGAAGAGGCGCTGCGGCTCAAGGAGGCCGGCAAGGCGACCGAGGTGGTTCTTGTCACCGTCGGCCCCGCCAAGGCCGACGAGACGCTGCGCACCGGCCTCGCCATGGGCGCCGACCGCGGGATTCTGGTCAAGACCGACGACGCGGTGGAGCCGCTGGCGGTTGCGAAAATCCTCGCCAAGATCGTCGCCGAGGAGCAGCCCGGCCTCGTCATTCTCGGCAAGCAGGCGATCGACGACGACAGCAATCAGACCGGCCAGATGCTGGCGGCGCTGCTCGGCTGGGGCCAGGGCACCTTCGCCTCCAAGGTGGCGATCGCGGACGGTTCGGTCGACGTGACGCGCGAAATCGACGGCGGGCTGCAGACGGTGACGCTGAAACTCCCCGCGATCGTCACCACCGATTTGCGCCTCAACGAGCCGCGCTACGCTAGCCTTCCCAACATCATCAAGGCCAAGAAGAAGGAGGTCGCCGTCAAGACGCCGGCCGACTACGGCGTCGACATCGCCCCGCGCCTCGAAGTGCTGAAGACCGCCGAGCCGGCGGCCCGCAAGGCCGGCGTCAAAGTGGGTTCGGTCGGCGAACTCGTTGGAAAACTCAAGGAAGCGGGGGTTATCTGATATGACGACGCTCCTCCTCGCGGAGACCGCCGGCGGCGCGCTGGCGCCCGCCACCGCCAAGGCCCTGACCGCCGCCAAGGAGATCGGCGCCGCCGTGCATGTTCTCGTCGTCGGCTCGGGTCTTTCCGCCGCCGCCGCGCAGGCGGCGAAGCTCGCCGGCGTCGAAAAAGTCCTCGTCGCCGAGGACGCGGCCTGCGACCATGTTCTCGCGGAGCCCGTCGCCGCGCTGATCGTTTCGCTCGCCGGCGCCTATGACGCGATTCTCGCGCCGTCGACCAGCGCCACGAAGAACGTGCTGCCGCGCGTCGCCGCGCTGCTCGACGTGGCGCAGGTCTCCGACATCGTCAAAGTCGTCTCGCCCGATACGTTCGAGCGGCCGATCTACGCCGGCAACGCCATTCAGACCGTGCGCGCCAAGGACGCCAAGAAGGTGATAACCGTGCGCACCACGGCCTTCGCCGCCGCGCCCGAAGGCGGCTCGGCGCCGATCGAGTCGGTCGCCGCCGCCGCGAATCCCGGCGTGTCCGCGTTCAAGAGCGAGGAGCTGGCGCAGTCCGAACGCCCCGAACTCACCGCCGCCAAGATCATCGTCTCGGGCGGCCGAGGCCTCGCCAGCGCCGAGAATTTCCACAAAGTGCTGGAGCCGGTGGCGAACCGGCTCGGCGCGGCGATCGGCGCCTCGCGCGCCGCGGTCGATGCGGGCTATGCGCCCAACGATCTGCAGGTCGGCCAGACCGGCAAGGCGGTCGCGCCCGATCTTTACGTCGCCGTCGGCATTTCCGGCGCGATCCAGCATCTCGCCGGCATGAAGGACAGCAAGATCATCGTCGCGATCAACAAGGACGAAGAGGCACCAATCTTCCAGGTCGCCGATTTCGGCCTTGTCGCCGACCTCTTCAACGCCATGCCCGAACTCGACGCGGAACTGGCGAAGATCGGGAAATAGCGCAAGACTGAAAGCGGCGCCCGCCGTTTCCGGCGGCGGGCGAGCCGCGAAGATCGCCGAAATGTCCGACGCCGAGGGCCAAGCCATGACGAACGCCGCCAACGCGGAGATTCCCCCGGCCGTCGATCGCGTCATCGACCCCGGCGACGCCCGCTGGGGGCGGCTGCGCGAACTGATCGCGGAGTACTCCCTCAAGCTCGGAGATTTCCTTCTAACATCAGGAAGAACGAGCAAATATATCTTTCAGCTTCGCCAATCCATGATGCTCCCGGAGGGCGGGAGACTCCTGGGCGATATCATCGTCGATTACATGAACGCCAATTCGATGGAGTGTATCGGCGGGCTGGCGGTGGGGGCGGTTCCTCTCGTCTCGGCGGTCTCCGTCATGAGCGCCGTCAAGGGCGCGCCCAAGCATTCGTTCTTTGTCCGCAAGGAAGCGAAAGAACATGGCGCGCGCGAGCGAATCGACGGCCATGTTCTGGCGGGCGGCGAAGTCCTCATCGTTGACGACGTTGCGACCTCCGGCGGATCGATTCTCAAAGCAATTGAGGGAATGAACGCCGAGTATCCTACATGCTATGTGCGCAAGGCGCTCGTGATCGTTGACAGGCAGGAAGGCGCTGCAGAAAACTTGGAAAGGCGAGGCATTGAGCTTGTCTCAATCTTTCGGAGACGCGACTTCAATATTGGCTAGAGCGATCTCCTATCAAACGGAAGCAACTGGGAGGTCGTCATTGCGAGGAGCTTCGCTCCGAAGCAATCCAGGGGCCGCAAGCGATTCCTGGATTGCTTCGCTTCGCTCGCAATGACGGCCAGCGCGCACGTTTCAGTTTGGTCGGAGACTGCTCTAGACATGGGTAATGTGTCTTTTAACCTTTGGCGGCTCAAGACCGAGCTTAATGAATCCAGGGTCGTGGGAAACATTTCCGGCTCGGATAGGCTCAGGAGGTTTTCTACTCCGGCTCGGGCCAGCCTAGAAATCTAATGCCCCGATCCGGTGCGCCTTTAGGTGCGCAAATCGCATCGCCTGCGGCGTGGGGGCGCGCGCGCCGTTCCGCCGTGCGCGCGAAGCGCGAAATCTCGTTTCCCGTTGTCTCGCTTTCGAATTTTTTCAGCGCCGTTCCTCCAACTTGCCCGTTTCCAATTGCGCCGAACGCAGTCTATATTGCGCTGCAATGGAAACCCGTCGCACGCCAGCGGTGTCGAAGAATGAGCTTTGAAATTCGCAAGATCGGGGTCATCGGCGCCGGTCAGATGGGCAAGGGCATCGCGCAGGTCTGCGCGCTCTCGGGCTTCGACGTGGCGCTCAACGACCTGACGGCCGAGCGGATCGAGGCGAGCATCGACGACATCGGCGTGCAGATGCGCAAATCCGTCGAGCGCGGCCTTCTCGCCGCCAACGCCGTCGGGCCGGCGCTGGCGCGGATCAGCGGCGCCCCGGCCGTGCAGGATTTCCGCGACGCGGACCTCGTCATCGAGGCCGCGACGGAAAACGAGGAGGTCAAGCGCAAGATCCTGTCGGACATTACGCTGGCGCTGAAGCCCGACGCCATCATCGGCACCAACACCTCCTCGATTTCGATCACGCGGCTCGCGTCCGTCACCGGGCGTCCCGAGCGCTTCATCGGCATTCATTTCATGAACCCCGTTCCGCGGATGCAGCTCGTCGAGCTGATCCGCGGCATCGCCACCGACGACAAGACGTTCGAAGAGGCCAAGGCCTTCATCCTAAAGCTCGGCAAAACGGTCACCGTCTCCGAGGATTTTCCGGCTTTCATCGTCAACCGCATCCTGCTGCCGATGATTAACGAGGCGATCTACACGCTTTACGAAGGCGTCGGCTCGGTCGAGGCGATCGACACGGCGATGAAGCTGGGCGCCAATCATCCGATGGGGCCGTTGCAGCTCGCCGATTTCATCGGTCTCGACGTGTGTCTTTCCGTAATGCAGGTGCTGCACGAGGGGCTGGCGGACTCCAAATACCGCCCTTGTCCGCTGCTCGTGAAATATGTCGAGGCCGGCTGGCTCGGTAAAAAGACCCAGCGCGGTTTTTACGACTACCGGAGCGGGACGCCCGTGCCGACGCGGTGATTGCGCGCGAGCCTGATGGCGCGCGGCCCAAGGCTCGCCGTCGATGGCCGATCAGGACCGCGAGCCTCCGGGCTCGCTCCATGCCTTCAACCTTTCGAACAAATCCGGCCGCCTTGCGCGCGTGAGTTTTTCAGCCTGTTCGCGGCGCCACGCGGCGATCCTGCCGTGATCGCCAGAGAGCAGCGCCTCGGGGATTTCGCGCCCCTCGAACTCGCGCGGGCGCGTGTAATGCGGATATTCGAGCATGCCCGTTTCGAAACTCTCTTCTTCGCCCGACGCCTCTTCGCCCATGACGCCGGGCAGCAGCCGCACGCAAGCGTCGATGAGCGCCAGCGCCGCGATTTCGCCGCCCGAGAGCACGTAATCGCCGATCGAAATCTCTATGAGGTTGCGCGCGTCGACGATCCGCTCGTCCACGCCCTCGAAGCGCGCGCACAAGACGATCGCGCCCGGCCCGCTCGCGAGGCTTCGCACGCGCGACTGCGTAAGGGGGACGCCGCGCGGGGTCATCAGCAGGCGCGGGCGCGGATCGTCCGCCGGCGCGGCGGCGTCGAGCGCCGCCGCCAGCACGTCGGCGCGCATGACCATGCCGGGGCCGCCGCCGGCGGGCGTGTCGTCGACGGCGCGATGGCGGCCCAGGCCGTGTTCGCGGATTTGCCGCGTCTCCAGCGCCCAGACGCCGCGCGCCCGCGCGTCGCCGGCCAGGGACAGGCCGAGCGGGCCAGGAAACATCTCGGGAAAAAGGGTCAGAACCGTCGCGCGCCACATGAGGGCGTTATGGCACGACGCGACGCAAAGGCGAAAGCGCGCTTGTGGCCGACGCCCCCGCTGGTGCGGACGGCGGGACTCGAACCCGCATGGGCAAGCCCGAGGGATTTTAAGTCCCTTGCGTCTACCGATTTCGCCACGTCCGCGCAGCGCCAGCGTTAGCGCCGGTCCCGTTCGGCCGCAAGTGGCGTCGCGGCGCCAAGAGACGCGACTCCCGACGCGACCCCGTGCGTGCGCGAAGGAGGCGCCGGCGCTACAATGCCCGCTTCGCACGGATGGGGCAGCAGCAATGAAATATCTCCACACCATGATCCGCGTCGGCGATCTCGACCGCTCGCTCGACTTTTTCCGCAACGTGCTCGGGCTCGTCGAAATCCGCCGCATGGAGAACGACAAGGGCCGCTACACCCTAGTTTATCTCGCCGCGCCGGAGGACGCCGCGCGCGCGAAAGAGGCCGACGCGCCACTGATCGAACTCACCTATAACTGGGACGAACACGAATATGCCGGCGGGCGCAACTTCGGCCACCTCGCCTTCGCCGTCGACGACATCTACGCGATCTGCGCGAAAATCGCGGCCGCGGGCGTGACCATCAACCGCCCGCCGCGCGACGGCCACATGGCCTTCGTGCGCACGCCGGACAATATTTCCATCGAACTTCTGCAGAAGGGCCAGCCGCTGGCGCCCGCCGAGCCCTGGGCCTCGGCGCAGAACGTCGGAACCTGGTGAGGTTTGGCGCGGCGGATGCGCCGCCGCGCCACGCGATCATGCGGCTTGCGCTCGCGCCTCTACCACCACCAGATGCGCGGCCGCCAATAGTAATAACGCGGGCGCCAGTAATAGTAGCGCGGGCGCCAGTAATAGTAGCGGCGGCGCCAGCGGCGGCGGCGACGCCAGCGCGCCGTCTCCACATGCGCCTTTTCCATGTCCGCGTCGGTTGCGACGCCGAATTCGGGCGCCGGCCCGCTCCGCCCCACCGCCGGCGCCGGCCCGATCGCCGTCAGGGCGCGGGCGCGCGAGGGAAACAGGGCCGCGGCCCCGAAGCCGATAACGAGAAATTTGAGAAAGCCCCGCCGTTCCATTTCAGCCCTCCTGTCCACTCGCTCCCGCGGACGCTTCTTGGCGGAGCCCCCGCAGGGCGGCGCCGGGAGAAATACGCTCCCCGGCCTATAGTTGCGATGTGGGGCGCGTTCGCAGACCCGGCAAGGGCGCGGAGCGGAAGTCTCCGGGTCGAGATTTTCCGGGCGTCTTGGCTAGTGCAAAATAGTTCCGAGCGCTTGCGCGGCGCAGCACGAGAAAGAGCCTCGGAGAAGCGCCAAGAAAGCGCGCTTCGCAAGAGCGAACATTAGCGGGCGCAGCGACGAAAGTTGCCCGCTCTTGTTGGAATTTCTGTCCGAAACGGAAACTTTTTCGCCGCAGGCGCGTTGTCGCTTCGGCGTAACCGTGTCGCGGTGGGGGAAGGCGCATGTCGGGACAGGACGCCGGGTCTGCGTAATCCGCAAAGGTGAAATCGACGTATGTTTCGTTCATTGCGACGGCTTGTGGGGTCGGCGCGTGCGGTCGACAAGTCGCCGTCAAGTTTACGCCTTCATATTCGTGTAGTCGTTTTCGAGCGGCGCGAGAGTTTGCTGCGAAGTCGTGGTTCGCGGCGGCGGGAATCATAATAAAGCCGTTGTGGCGTTAACGAAATGTGAAGATTTCGTTGGTGCGACTTCCGGTCTTTTGCTTGTCTCCGCCCCGAGCGGCGTTATGAAACCGTCGTATTTTCGGGTTAGTGGACGACGGGAGCGGTTGGGAAACAACTTCAAGCTTGGGATGCAGACTTTCATCGAAGCCGGGGAGGACGTCATGGTGATCGCGGACATGCTCCATTCCTGCTCCAACGACAGTGTGGCGCGGGCTGCGCTTGCCTGCATCGGCGGCAATTTCGCCGACCGCGTCCACGCGGCGGCCCGGCGGAACGGGCTGAACGCTGGGCGCTTCGTGGCGATCGTCGTGCGCGATTTCGCGCGCCGCGCCACCGACGACTCTTATGCGTCGCTGCGCGAAAGGATGACGGGCGCGGATCAGCCTTTGCTGCGCGGGCTGCGTCACATCATCGAACCCGCTCTCGAGGACGGCGCGGTTTTTTTCGATGACGACCCGCGCGATTTCGGTCGTCTCGTCACCGGCGGGGACGGGGCCGCTGGCTGCCTGCGCCGCTATCAATAAGGCCGTTCCTCTTCGTTTCGACGCCGCCGCGCGGGTTCCCTTCCGCGCGGCGTCTTCTTATGCTGCGCCGCGAAGCCCCGTTCCCGCGCCTAGAGCGCTTTCCGACCGGACGGAATCGTCTGGTCGATAAGAAATCGCTCCAGATTCAAAATGCTGGAGCAAAATCTTATCGAAAAAGTCTATCGACTTTTTCGGATTTTGCTCTAGCGAGCCAGCCAAGTTCACGCCATGGGTCATCTGCTCGACCAGACCGAGATCAACGCCCTCCTCGCGGCCTTCGGCTATTGGGCGGTGTTCGCCGTCGTCGGGATGGAGAGCGCCGGCCTGCCGCTGCCCGGCGAGACGCTGCTGATCGGCGCGGCAATTTACGCGCGTTTCAATCCGCAGCTCGGCGTCGGGACGGTCGTGCTCGCCGCGGCGGCGGGCGCGATCGTGGGCGACAATGTCGGATACTGGATCGGCCGCCGCTACGGCACGGCGCTGCTGGAGCGCTTCGGGGCGCGCTTCGGCCTCGGGCCGGACAGGCTGCTGCTCGGTCAGTATCTGTTTCTGCGCTGGGGCGGCTGGATTGTCTTCTTCGGCCGTTTCGTCACGCTGCTGCGCGTCGCCGCGGCGGTTCTCGCCGGCGCCAACCGCCTCGACCTCAAGACCTTCATGCTCTGCAACGCCGCGGGCGGCGTCCTTTGGGCGGTGGTCTTCGGCTACGGCGCCTATTATCTCACGGCGGGCTTCGAAAAGCTGCAAGGCCGGCTCGGCTCGATCCTCGCCCTCGCGCTGCTTGCGGGCCTCGCCTGGCTGTGGCGCCATTACAAGATTCACGAAGAGCGGCTGACGCGCGAGGCGAAGCAGGCGCTCGGGAAGACAAGAGGCTAGCCGAACCGCGCGCCGAGCCGCGCGAGGGCCAGCGCCTTGCCGAGATCGCGCGCGAGCTGCGCCTTCTGTTCGGGGCCGAGAAAGGCGCCGATCTCGACGCGCTCGCCGCGCGAAACGAGCGTCACATGCTCCGTTCCGAACTCCTCATGGGCCTGCTGTTCGAGCCGGGTCCAGTTGGGGTTGAACCGCCACTCCCGGCGCGCGCCGCCGGCCCCGACGCGGGCGAATACGAGTTCCAGCGGCGTGAGGTCGACGGTCTCGTAAATCCGCGCCGATCGGAAGCTGACCTCGAAGGCGATCGACAGCGCCAGCGCGTCGAGCCCGAGGAAGCCGGCGACCGGCCACGCGCCCTTGATGAAAAAGGGCAGTGAAATCACGAGATTGAGCAAGGCGAAGGCGACGACGAAATTGCGCGCGCCGCGCGGCGTCATCGAGCGGTAGGGCGTCAGCCGCGTCGCGAAAAGCCGTTTTTCCAGAGGGTTCGACTGGTCCACCGCGCGTTGCTTTCAACAATCCGCTCAAGCAAATATAACGCCTCCGTGACGCGAAAACAGAGCGAAATCGCAGCAAGGAAAACGCCGGCGCGCCGGGCGCAGGACGCGGCGCGCATCGAGGAGATTTTCGCGCGCTTCGCGGCGGCGGACCCGGCGCCCAAAGGCGAACTCCTCCACACCAATCCCTTCACCCTGCTCGTCGCCGTCGTCCTGTCGGCGCAGGCGACGGACGCCGGCGTCAACAAGGCGACGCCCGCCCTCTTCGCCGCCGCCGACACGCCGGAAAAAATGGCGTCGCTCGGCGAGGATCGGGTGAAGGATTATATCAAAACCATCGGCCTGTATCCCACCAAGGCGAAAAACGTCGTTGCGCTCTCGAAGCTGCTCGTCGAGCGCCACGGCGGGCGCGTGCCGCGCGATCGCGCTGCGCTGGAGGCGTTGCCGGGCGTCGGCCGCAAGACGGCGAATGTCGTGCTCAACATCGCCTTCGGCGAGCCTGTGATCGCCGTCGACACCCATATTTTCCGCGTCTCCAACCGCGTGCCGCTGGCCAAGGGCAAGACCGTCGAAGCGGTGGAGGCCGGCCTCGAAAAAATCGTGCCCGAGCGCTACAAGCCGCACGCCCATCACTGGCTGATCCTGCACGGCCGCTATGTCTGCAAGGCGCGCAGGCCGGAGTGCGGCCGCTGCCTGATCGCCGATCTCTGCCGCTTCGAAGAGAAGACGCCCTGACCGATCGATCCGACGGCGGCGCGACGAAATAGGGCCCCTACCGCCCCCTGTTATGCAGCCGCCGCTCCCAGTCGAGCGCTTGGCGCACGATTTCGTCGAGATTGTCGTGGCGCGGCGTCCAGCCCAGCGCCGCCTTGATGCGCGCATTGGCGGCGACGATCGCCGCCGGATCGCCCGGCCGGCGCGGCGCGTATTCAACAGGAAAATCGACACTGGAGACTTTCTTCACCGTGTCGATCACTTCGAGAACCGAATAGCCCCGCTGATAGCCGCAGTTGCACACGAGGCTGGCGCCGCCGCCGCGCAGATGGCGCAGCGCGTCGCTATGCGCACGGGCGAGGTCGGTGACTTGAATATAGTCGCGCAGACAGGTTCCGTCCGGCGTCGGATAGTCCGTCCCGAACACCTGCATCTTCTGGCGAAGCCCGAGCGCCGTCTGCACCGCGACCTTGATGAGATGCGTGGCGTTCGGCGTCGACTGGCCCGAGCGCCCCTTGGGATCGGCGCCGGCGACGTTGAAATAGCGCAGCGCGACATAGGAGAGGTCGTGGGCGCGCGCCACGTCCTCCAGCATCCATTCGACCATCAGCTTGGAGCGGCCGTAGGGCGACACCGGCTTGAGCGGCTCGTCCTCGGTCACGGGGTTTTGCGCCGGTTCGCCATAGACGGCGGCCGTGGAGGAAAAGACGAAACGCTTGACGCCGCAGTCGATGGCGCTGGCCAGCAGCGTCCGGGCCTTGGCGGTGTTGTTGAGGTAATAGAGCAGCGGGTCGGCGACCGACTCCGGTACCACGATCTTGGCGGCGAAGTGGATGATCTCGTCAACGTCGTAGCGCGCCAGAGTCTCGGTGACGAAATCTTCGTCGCCGAAGTCGCCGACGACGAGGGGAACGCCCTCCGGCACGGCCCAGCGAAAGCCCGTGGAGAGATCGTCGAGAACGACGGGCGTCTCGCCGGCGTCGAGCAGGTCGAGCACCATGTGACTGCCGATATAGCCGGCGCCGCCCGTCACCAGAACCGTCATAGTCTTGTGTCCGCTCACGAAATCGCGTCACCTGCTGTTAACAGGCCAACCCTAAAATTTGCGTCAATCGCGCGCGCGGGCGATCCTGCGCGCGCGATTCGCCTGTCTCGCCGCCAGCATCGAACGGACCCCCCAGGATCTCTCCCCCATGAGCAAACGCATTCGCAAAGCCGTTTTTCCCGTCGCCGGCCTCGGCACGCGCTTCCTGCCCGCCACGAAGGCCGTGCCCAAGGAGATGCTGACCGTCGTGGACCGGCCCGTGGTTCAGCACGTAGTGGACGAGGCGCGCGAGGCGGGGATCGAGCATTTCGTTTTCGTCACGGGGCGAGGCAAAGGCGTGATCGAAGACCATTTCGACATGGCCTACGAACTCGAAGACACGCTGCGCCAGCGCAATAAGACTAAGGAATACGAAGCGCTGATGGCGGACCTGCCGGCCGCCGGCGCGACGAGCTTCACCCGCCAGCAGGCGCCGCTCGGCCTCGGCCACGCGGTGTGGTGCGCGCGCGACATCGTCGGCGACGAACCCTTTGCGGTTCTGCTGCCCGACATGATTACGCTGCCGAGCGGCAAGGGCAGGAAGCGCTGCCTCGCCCAGGCCGTGGAGGCTTACGAGAAACACGGCGGCAACATCATCGCCGTCGAGGAGGTTCCGCCGGCCGAAACCCACCAATACGGCGTCGTCGCCGTCGGCAAGGATTATGGCGCGAGCTTCGAGATCACCGGCATGGTGGAGAAGCCGCCGCACGGCACGGCGCCCAGCAATTTCATCATCTCCGGGCGCTACATTCTGGAGCCGGAAATCTTCGCGCTGCTGGAGAAGGGCGAAAAGGGCGCGGGCGGCGAAATCCAGCTCACCGACGCAATGATTAAGCTCGCGGCGCGCCAAGCGTTTCACGGCGTGCGCTTCGACGGACGCACCTACGACACCGGCTCGAAGCTGGGGTTCCTCGCCGCCAACATCGCCTTCGCGCTGGAGCGGCCGGAACTGGCCGAGGGGCTGAAGGCGGAAATCAAGCGGCTGGTGGGGTGAGCAGGATTTCGGAAAAGTGGCGCCCGGTTTTCCGACAAAAATCCTGCAAAAAAAATGAACCTAAGCAGGCATTCGTTGGCGAAGCAACGAATGCTTACTTAGGCGCGCCGCGCCTCTCACGCCGCCTTTTGCGCATAGGGCTCGATCTTGTCGATGGCGGAAGCGTTGCGCCGCGCCATCGACAATTCGTAACGCGACTGCAAATTCATCCAGAATTCCGGGCTTGTTCCAAAGAACTTGCCGAGCCGCATCGCCGTGTCGCCCGAAACGCCGAGCTTTTCGCGGACGATCCGCTCAATGCGCGTGCGCGGAACGCCGCAGGCCTTGGCGACGCGCCCCGCAGACAGCCCCAGCGGCTTCAAGAACTCTTCCCGAAGCATTTCGCCAGGATGCATCGGCGGCAACGTTTCGACGATTTCCAACATCTCGCTCATGCCCGGATCCGTTTAGCGCGCTTTCCGATCGGACGAAAATCGTCCGATCGACAAGAAATCGTGTCAGACCATAAAGTTGGAGTGAATTCCAATCGAAAAAGCCTGTCAGCTTCTTTGGAATTCGCTCTAATGGTAGTCGACGATCTCGACGTTTTCGGCGCCCTCGGCGGTCCATACGAAGCAGACACGCCATTGGTCGTTGATGCGGATCGAATGTTGTCCCGCCCGCGCGCCGGACAACGCCTCAAGCCGATTGCCCGGCGGAACGCGTAGGTCTTCGAGGGACGTCGCCGCATTGATGGCTTCCAACTTACGGCGCGCCGTCTTGAAAAGGTCCGGGGGAAACCCTTTGAGAAGCTTGCCCTCGAAGATCGCCGCCGCCGCTTTGCGCTTGAACGATCGGATCATGAGCAGAAAATGTATCTCTTAGCGATACGGAAGTCAAAAGCCCGCATCCGGCCGCTCGGCAGAACGGCGGTCTTGGCGCGCGCCTTGGAAGGCGGTCTACCTCCGCTTGGGCCTGATCCGGATAATCACGTCGCAGCCGACGATCTCCGTCCCCTCGGGCGGGGCGGGCAGGCGCGCGAACTCCACCGAGCCGTCGGCGGCGTCGAACATGCGGCCGCTCGCCTCGTCCATGAAGTGATGATGCGGCGAGGTGCGGGTGTGGAAATAGGTGCGCGGGCCGTGCACGGCGATTTCGCGCAGGAGCCCCGCTTCGGCGAACTGATTGAGCGTGTTGTAGACGGTCGACAGCGACATGGTGAGGCCCGCCTCGCGCGCCTCCGCATGGAGCGCCTCGGCGCTGACATGGCGGTCGCCCTTGCCGAACAGCAACTGCGACAGCGACACGCGCTGCACCGTGGGCCGCAGGCCGGCCTTGCGCAGCCTGGTCTTGATCTCCTCTTGCGCGCCGCCCTTACCCGCCGGCCTGTCGCGCAGCTGGACGGACCGGTCGAAACTCGTGGCCGAAGGATGATGCGTCATTCGCGCCGAACTGCGGAACTCCCGCGCTCCCTGTTTGGAGATGTCGCCTTGCTCAAGTAGAGTGCAGCGCAAAGCTGGTGTCAAACGAATTGGCCGAGTGTGTAATTTTTCCAAACAAGGACGGCGAGCCGGCGAAGATGCGAAGTCTTGATGAAATGTTGGGCCGAAGCGCGGTCGACCGGCGTACGTTTCTACTGATGCTGACGGCGGCGACGGTCGGCGCCGGCGTCTCTGCGCGCGGCGAGGATGTGGCGGCAAACCCCGATTTTGCTTCGTTCTTGCAGGGCCTGTGGCCCAAGGCCGAAGCGGCCGGCGTTTCGCGCGAAACCTTCGAAGCTGCGGTGTCCGGTCTTGCCCCCGAAATGGGCGTGCTGGCGGAGCCGAAAGCGCAGGCGGAGTTCACCGTCTCGATCCCCGCTTATCTTGCGGGCGCCGTGACAAATAGCCGCGTGGCGCGCGGGCGCGCCGTCGCCGCCGAACTCGCCGGCCCGCTGCGCGCGGTGGAATCCCGCACGGGCGTTCCCGCGAAGATCATGACGGCCATACTCGGCGTCGAGAGCAATTTCGGCGCGGCGACGGGCGGCGCCGACGTGCTGCGCGTTCTGGCGACGCTCGCCTGGAAAGGCCACCGCCGCGAGACCTTCATCGACGAATTCGTCGCCGCGCTCGTCATGCTGCAGCGGGGCGTCCCCCGCGCGCGCCTCAGGGGCTCCTGGGCCGGCGCGATGGGCCAGCCGCAGTTCATGCCCTCGGCCTATCTCAAATTCGCGGAGAGCTATTCGGGCGCCGGCGCCGCCGACATTTGGAGTTCGCGCGCCGACGCGCTGGCCTCGATCGGGAGTTTTCTCTCCAAGTCCGGCTGGACCGCGGCGCTGCCCTGGGCCGTGGAGGTCCGCCTGCCGGACGGATTCGATTACGCCGCGTTCGATCTCGACCTGTCGCAATGGCGCGCGCTCGGCGTAACCGGCGCCGACGGCGGCGCCCTGCCCGCGAGCGGCGCGGCGAGCCTTTACCTGCCGGCGGGAGCGAACGGCCCCGCCTTCCTGATTTCCGACAATTTCGAAGTGATTCGCCAGTACAACACCTCCGACGCCTACGCGATGTCGGTGGGCGTGCTCGCGGACCGCATCGCCGGGCGCGAAACGCCGCTCGTCCCCTGGCCGAAAGTCGCGCCGCTCTCGACCGCCGACGTGAAGGCGATGCAGGAACTGCTGGCGCAGCGCGGGCTTTATCGCGGAACGATCGACGGCAAGCTGGGACGCGCCGCCCGCAACGCCGTGCACGCCTACCAACTGGCGGAAGGGATTCAGCCCGCCGACGGTTTCGCGACGAAGGCGGTCCTGGCGCGGCTGAGGGGGCGGTGACAACGACTCCGCCGCCGCTCTGTCGCCGGCTGCCCGAATTTGCTGCCCAAGGGCGACGCCACGGCCGAACGCACTGCGAGTAAAGCCGAGTCGGAGGCGATCGAGACCTCGGATGTGCGATTCTGAAGGGGCGCCGAATTTCCGCGCAGCACAAGAATTAGGCGATTGCGACATGAGACTGTGTCGCGGCTGCCACAGTCGCTCTCCGTAATCGTCGCCTGCGACGATGAATTCCTTCCGTTCGACCGCGCCGAACGTATGCTTGGTCCGAAACGACCCTGTCGAGTCGCGCCTTCGCCGAGAAAGGATTTTGGACATGAGCGCCGTCAATCGGATCGTCCTGGCTTCGATCGCCGGACTTATCGCCTCCGCCGGCGCCCAGGCGGCCGAAAAGGCCGAAATCGCGACCGCGCCGCCCGCCGCCAAGGCCGCGCCCCCGCCGCCTCCGCCGGCGCCGATGGGGGTCTTCGGGGCCGACATGCCGGCGAAAGGCAAGCTCGTGTTTTCGGTCACGCCCAACTTCGCCAATCTCTCCGGCATCAAGATGGGCACGCGCACGGTCTCGAACGAATTCATCCTCGCGACGGTTCCGTTCTTTGTAAATCCCGCGCAAAACGTGCGCATCGTTCCGCAAAACATCGCGGTCGCGACGCAAGTCGTCGGCCTCGCTTATGGCGTGACCAAGGATTTCGCTGTGGTTCTCCAGGCCGGAATGATCGAGAAAAATCTCGATGCGTTCGCCTGGAGGGCCGGCCCCGGGATCGTTCCGCTTGGATGGAGCTTCCCGGGAACAACGAGCCTGGTCGACACCGCCTTGTCGGGCGTCTATCGCGTCTACCAGGACGACATCCACCGCATCCAGGTGAGCCTCGGCTTTTCCTTCCCCACCGGCAGCAACCGCGCCATTTTCACCAATTTTCTTCTGCCCACCGGCGTCCGCAGCAACATTCGCGGGTTCTATGGGATGCAGCCGGGCACGGGAACCTTCGACATCATGCCGGGCATTGTTTACGCCGGCCACCTTGGACCCTGGTCGTGGGGCCTTTCCTATCGCGGGCGCCTGCCGCTGGGCGCCAATCAGCAGGGCTACCTCTGGGGCGATCTGCACGAATTCAACGGCTGGGCTGGCTACACCTGGATTCCTGGACTGACGACCACGGCCCGCGTGAACGGCTCGACGCAAGGCGCCATCCGCGGCGTCGACCCCGAAATCCGTGGCCCGGCAGTGCCCGCCAACCCGCTCTTTTACGGCGGCCAGCGCGTCGAGCTTTTCGGCGGCGCGACGATCAGCGGCAAGTTCGTCGGCTTCGAAAACGCGACCCTCGCGGTCGAGGCCGGCGCTCCGGTCTATCAGAACCTGAACGGGCCGCAGATCATGAAAAACTGGCAGGCCGGCATGTCGCTGCGCATCAAGATTTGACGCGAAAAATTCGGCGCGCGCCGGGGATGTTTCCGGCGCGCGTCCGGGCGTCGCGTTCCGGCCCGCCCCGCCTCAGCTTGCCGCGGGACGCAAAGCCGCTATTGAAATTGCCTCATGACCTCGCTTATCTCCGCCATCAGACGTTTCGCCCAGCGCGCGCGGCGCGGAGTGCGCATGAACCGGATCGACCGAAAGCCGTCGCCCGCCCAGGAGGCGGAGATCGAATATCGCGACGGCGAATATCGCGTCCGCAAGCCCGGCGCATTCGTGCGCTGCGCGGTGACCGGCGAGCCGATCCCGCTCGAAGACCTGCGCTATTGGAACGTCGACCTGCAGGAGCCCTATAGCGGCCCGCACGCAAAATTGCTGCGCCTTGGGGTCAAGCCGCCAGAGTGATACCGAATCCGGTTAATCCGTTCACTTGCCGGTGTCATTCCGGGCGAGGCGAAGCCTCGACCCGGAATCCAGGAACACGGTCGGAAACAGCCAAGGATTTGTGGGTTTGGCCCTGGATTCCGGGTTCTTCGCTTCGCGAAGCCCCGGAATGACGCCGGGAAGCGATCAGCCGGATTCGGTATGAGCCTATCGAGTGAGGCGCCCGCGCGCGAGGCCGTGCGCCAGCAGGGCGCCGACCTCCTCGGGCCGATCGAAAACCAGCGTAACCGACAGAACTTCGAGAGATGTTTCGTCCGGGGGGCGCCAGCCGCCGATGCGGGCCGCGTCCTTTTCGGTCGTCACAAGCGCGGCGTCCAGCGCCTTCGCCTTTGCGGCCAGCGCGTCCAGTTCGCTGTGCGAGAACCGATGGTGGTCGCCGAACCGGCGCGCGCCGACGATTCTCGCCCCGGCCTCGGCGAGGCTTTTTTCGAATTTCTCCGGCCGCGCGATCCCGGCGAAGGCGAAGACCCGGCGGCCCTTCAGCCGTGTCGCGTCGTCCGCGTCCGGCGCGAGGAGCGCGCGCAAAACCGGCTTGCCTCGCGCGGCGGACAGGGCCGCGAGCGAATCGCCCGCCTCACCCTCGCCGATCAGAACCAGCGCGTCGGCCGCGCCGATCTGCGCGTCGAGCGGCGCGCGCAGCGGGCCGGCGGGCAGGCACAGGCCGTTGCCCGCGCCGTAGCCGGCGTCGACGGCGAGCAACGCGAGGTCGGGCGCGAGGCGGCGGCTATGCAGCCCGTCGTCGAGCAGGAGAACAGTCGCGCCAAGCTCGCGCGCGAGACGGGCGCCTGCCGCCCGGTCGACGCCGACGATGGTCGGCGCGACGCGAGCGAGCAGCAGCGCTTCGTCGCCGGCGTCGCGGGCCGTATGTCGGGCGGGACCGACGTAAAAGGGCTCGGCCGCGCCGGCGCGCAAGCGCCCATAGCCCCGCGTCAGGATCGCCGGGCGCTCGCCCGTTTCGCCGCGCAGGATGGCGGCGAGGGCCAGCGTCAGCGGCGTCTTGCCGTCGCCGCCCGCAGTGAGGCCGCCGATCGCGATCGTCGGCAAATCCGCGCGGGAAGCCGGCCGTTTGAGCCGCGCCGAGGCGAGCGCGCCATAGACCGCGCCGAGCGGGGAAAGGAGCCGCGCCAAAGGATGCGCGCGCTCGCGCCAGAACTCAGGCGCGCTCACCGGCCCTCGATGGCCATTTGCGCGAAATAGGGTTCGATCGCCGTCATGACGCCGCGCGCGGCGCCGCCCAAGCGCTCCACCGTCTCCGCGCCGGCGCGGCCCATCTTGCGCATTCGGTAGGGCTCGGACAGCAGAAACTGCGCGGCGCGCGCCAGCGACTCGGCGTCGGTCACGCGCGCGGCGGCCTTGGCCGCGGCGAACTCCGCATAGACGTCGGCGAAATTCTCGACGCCGGGGCCGTAGAGCACGGCGCAGCCGAGCTTCGCCGGCTCGATCGGATTCTGGCCGCCTCCGCCGGCGAGCGACTCGCCCAACAACGATTTGCCCATGAACACCACGCCGGCGGCGCGAAAGAACAGGCCGAGCTCGCCCACCGTGTCGGCGATGTAGACCTCCGTGTCGCGGCGCGGTTCGCCGCCCTCGGAGCGGCGCGCCGCACGCAGCCCCCGCGCCTCGGCCAGCGCCGCGATCTCGGCGCCGCGCTCCCTGTGGCGGGGCGCGATCACCGTGAGCACGGACGGCGTATCGCGCGCGATCAGCCGATGCGCGTCGAGGATCGCCTCTTCCTCGCCCGGATGCGTGGAGGCGGCGAGCCAGAGCGGACGCGCGCCGACGGCCCCGTTGAATTCGGCGAGACGGCTGGCTTCGGCCGGGGGCGGCGGCACGTCGAACTTCAGATTGCCGGCGACGCGCACGCTCGGCGCGCCGAGGCCCAGAAAGCGCGCGGCGTTCTCGGCGTTTTGCGCCAGGCACAGATCGACGGCGCCGAAGATGCGCCGCGCCGCGCCGGGGAGTCGCCGCCAGCGTTCGACGGATTGCCGCGAGATGCGAGCGTTGACCAGAATGAGCGGCGCGCCGCGCGCGCGCACGGCGCTCACCATGTTCGGCCACAACTCCGACTCGGCGAACAGAACGATGTCCGGCCGCCAGTGGTCGAGGAAGCGCTCGACGAAGCGCGGCGCATCGAGCGGGACATATTGGTGAATGGCGCCCGCCGGCAGCCGCGCCGACAAAAGCTTCGCGGAGGAAACCGTGCCGCTCGTCACCAGAACCTCGACGCGGCGCTGAATGAAGCGCTCGACGAGGGGGAGCAGCGCCAGACTTTCGCCAAGACTCGCGCCGTGCAGCCATACGAGCCGCCCCCTGGGACGCGGCAGGCTCGCTTCGCCGAGACGCTCGCTCAGTCTCTCCGGGTCTTCCTTGCCGTTTTTGGCGCGCCAGTCGAGCGCAGCGCGGGCGAAGGGCGCCAGGACTGTGGTGGCGATCCGATAGGCCGGCAAAATCGGCATGAACGTCGGTTCCCGCATCTTATCGGCTGGCTTCGCGCGCGGCGCGACGCCGCTTCACGACATGCGCGGGAAGTTCGGGGACAATCAGGGCGAATTTTGGAATGAAACGGCGCGGTTCCGCGAAATTCGCCATAACCCCGCCGCGGCGCGAGTTTGTCGCGCGCTCAACTATCGGTCGCTTAGAGCATGTCCCGCAAAAGTTGAATAGACTTTCCTGATTACGCATGAACGTCAGCCAGCTTCAGGAGGCGGTATGGCATTGGCGCGGTCCTGATGGCGACGAAGGCGAGGCGTGGGATCATGTCTTCGAGCTTGTATCGTCTGTTGAAGCGATAT
>Ga0233425_10002196_pt1 | contig 39534 bp, 38 predicted proteins | sample Watercolumn_Towu_2_FD_181712 | JGI IMG/M metagenome (GOLD analysis project Ga0233425, IMG submission 181712) | Freshwater microbial communities from Lake Towuti, South Sulawesi, Indonesia - Watercolumn_Towuti2014_140_MG | ecosystem: Environmental > Aquatic > Freshwater > Lake | place... | reverse complement strand
GGCCCATCCCCTGCCAGCAATACGTAGCCCTCGCCGTCCGGCCCCCGGTGGGCCAGCGAGCGGGTCATGCTTTCCAGCAAGCCGCCGTCCACCGGCTGCCGATTCAGCTGGACGATTCCGGCGATTCCGCACATGGTATTCGAGGGTCCTTCTCCCTGCCGTTCGCGGGCGTCACCGGTCCTGCAACCCGCCCCGCGGCCAGCGTTGCGTACCAATGCTCCATCTTCCCCATCTCGCAATCCTGATTGCCAAACTCCAGCACGATCTCCCGGTTGTGCCGGGCCATCCGCTGCCGCTCCGCAGGATCGGCCAGGGCCCGCATCAACGTATCGGCCAGTGGCTCCGTCTCCGAACTGGTGAAAAACCCGTTCTCGCCATCTCGAATCAGCTCGGCATATTGGGGCAGGCGGTTCAACACCGGAATCGTCCCGCAGGCCATCGCTTCCCAGAGGGAATTGGGCATCCCGTCCGACTGGGGAACCATGACGGATACTTCCGCCAGATTCAGCCAGAGCGGCATGTCCTGGTACGGGATGGCTCCCACAAAGCGGACCTGCTCGCCGACCCCTACATCGGCCGCAAGCCGGCGGAGCCGTTCCACATAGGCCCGGTCCGACAACAACTCGGCCAGGACCAGCAAGGCTTGGGGCACTCGTTCACGCACCAGCGCAAAGGCCCGGATGATCCGGTCCAGATTGTAGAAAGGCTGCGCAATTCTCGGACTGAAGATGACCAGCCGGTCTGTCGGGATCTGCCACCGATCCCTGATTGTGCTCGTATCCAGTCCTGACCTGAACCGGGTCACGTCCACGCCCCAGCCGATTCGAGCCGTTTCCGAGCCCTGCTTCAGCAGCGGCTGCACGCGGGAAGCCATGTAGGCTGAATGGACGGTCACCAGATCGGCCTTCCTGAGCAGCGCGCCGGTCAGAAACCGGCTGTACCATTCCTTGAACGCCCCCTGCTCTTCCAGCACATCGCTGCCCCATACCGTCACGACGAAGGGAGCCACGCCCGCGATCAACTGTCCCCAGGCCAGACCTCTGGCGTAATGGATATGGACCACATCCGGCCGCAGCCGTCGCAGATGGAGGGCCAGCTTCGCGACGGAGAGGAGCCGGCCCAGCTTGCGCGGGCCACCGGACGAGCCGAGGTCGATCTGCCGAAACCCTATGGGCAGCGCTTCGTCCGTCGGTTCGACCGTGAGGATCGTGACTTTATGGCCGCGCCGCACGAACCACTCGGCCCAGCGGCGGGTGGTCACGGAATGGGCGGGACCGATATAGGCCAGGCGCAACGGCCTCATGGGGCTTCTCCCTGACGTCCGACCAATGGGCGCAGAAGGGCATTGAAGGCCTCGGCCGCGCGCGCGACATCGTGATGCGTCTCCGCATACCGGCGGGCGCGATCCCCGGCCTCACGGCGCAACTCCTCATCGTCGGCAAAACGTCCCGTCTCCTCGACCAGCCGTTCGAAGGAACTGTCCGCACAGGCGCCGATGCGATGGGTCGTCAACACGGAATCCGGGTTGACTCTCCAAGAGAGAATCGGGACGCAATGCAGCGCCGCCTGGACGAAGGTATTGGGGAACCCTTCGAAGGTGGAGGTGTTGACGAAGAGCTTGGCTTGCGAGAACAAGCGGTCGCTCTCTCCCCAGGGAACCCCGTCATAGAACGTCACCTGCGGCAGCGTGGCGGCCCGTCGACGCAGCGTATGGAGCAAGTCCGGATGGGCTTGATCCCGCATCGCGGCCATGACGAACCGCTCGCCCGGCAACCGCTCGGCCAGGTCCAGGAACAGGTCCGGCTGCTTGAGCGGATGCGCGCGGCCGACCCATAAAATCGAACCGGGGCCGGACGGATCGGGACCAGTCTCAGGAAGCGGATGGCCGGTGCGGATCAGCGCGGCGCTTCGTCCATACCGTTCGCGCAACAACGCCCGTTGTTCCTCGGTCCGACACACGATGGCGTCGGCCAGACGGAGGCCGACAGGATAGAGCCATCGCAGTGGGCCCAGGACCTTGCCATAGGGCTCGTCCAGGTCGGCCTTTGAGGCCACCACGTACACGAACCGCTTGTGCAAAAGGCGGCAGATCACCGCATAGGCGCCGACCTCCACGCCGGAACCGGAATGGAGATAGACATCCGCTTCCATGGCCCGTAATTGCCGGTACATGTCCCGAAAGGCCTCGACATACCCCCGGTATCGCCGGGCAGGCCCGAGCGACGATTCCAGCCGACGCAATCCCTGCCGCCGGATTACCGTGACCGGACCATGCGCTTCCGAGCCAGGCGCTTGCGCCACCGTCGTCAGCACCTGCACCTGACACCGATCGCCCTTGGCCAGCTCCTTCGCCAGCAGGAGGAATTGGACCTCGGCCCCGCCGAACGGCACTCCGCTCTCCGGCCGGTACAGGCCATAGCCGAGAGGGGAAATGAAGCACACTTTCAAGGCCGGCGCGCTCTTGCCTTGTGCCTCCCGCGCTTCTGCGCCGAGACCCTGTGTATTGAGGGTCGGCTGAAGAGCAGACCTCTCGGTCGTCCGACCTGCGGCGTGGGCACTCATGCCACCCTCCGATCCGCATACTCCTGGTGCCAGAGCTCCAGCATCAACAGCGCATAGATCCGTGAACCGTAACTGCATGCGCCGCCTTGCTGCTTCTCGATCATCTCTCGCAGCGCCTCGGGCTTGAAATACCCCCGTTGCAACGAGCGCACCGACAGGAGTGTGTCGTATACGAAATCCGCACAGGCGCCACGAAACCACTGGTCGGTGGGAACGCCGAATCCCATCTTGTCGCGATCCAATACCTGGTCGGGCAACGTCCCGCGCATCGCCGCTTTCAGCAGATACTTGCTCTGGCCGGCCCGGACCTTCAGATGTGACGGAAGCGACGCGCAGAATTCCACCAGCCGATGGTCCAGGAACGGCGAGCGGGCCTCGAGCCCCTGCGCCATGGTGGCCCGGTCCACTTTGACAAGAAGGTCATCCGGCAGATACGACCGCGTGTCCACCGATAACAGCCGGTCGAGTAACTCCGAGGCCTGCGCCTGCTCAAACCACTCGGCCAGCAGGGCGAAGGAGTCCGCCCCCTTGACGGTGTCGTTGAAATCGGAGGCATAGAGCCGTTCCTTCTCTTTGGGCAAGAAGTAACAGATACGGTTGAGATAGGTCCGGCTGAACGGCACAAGCACCCGTTCCAACCGGTTGGCGGCCCGTCTCAATCCCGGGACATCGGATGGAAGCAACGCAAGCAGACGGCCGATCCGTTCCCTGGCAGGGTCCGACAGCCACTTTGCGCTGAGACTGTCGAACGGCGTGAGGTGGTATCGGGGATATCCGACCAACAGTTCGTCGCCGCCGTCTCCATTCAGAACCACGGTCACGAACTGCCGGCTTAGTTGCGAGACATAGTAGGTGGGGATCGCCGAGGCGTCCGCAAAGGGCTCATCGTAGACCCGCACGAGCGTGGGCAGCAGGTCCACGGCAGAAGGCTCGACGACGAACTCGTGGTGCTCGGTGCCGAAGCGCGCGGCCACGTCCCGCGCATAGGACAGTTCGTTGAACTCTTTTTCTTTGAACCCGATGGAAAAAGTCTTGACCGGCCGATCCATCAGCCGGCTCATGATCGCCACCACGCTGCTGGAATCCACGCCGCCGCTCAGGAAGGCCCCCAAAGGCACATCGCTGGCCAGTCGCAATTGCACCGACTCGGTCAGCAGCGAGAGGAACTCCTCCTTGTATTCGGACTCGGATCGCCCGGCCCGCTTCTCGTCATAGGACAACGACCAGTAGGCGCTTTCGGAAACCTTCCCCTGCTCGTACACCACCATATGACCCGGCGGGAGCTTCCGAATGCCTTGAAAGATCGTGAGCGGAGTCGGGATGTACTGGAAGGTCAAATAATGGTGGACGGCGGTCGGATCGACGGCGGGCATGGGCCCCTCCGCCACCAGGGCCTTTAACTCCGAGGCGAAACGAATCCCCCGCCGATCCACCGTGTAGAAGAGCGGCTTCTTCCCCAGCCGGTCCCGCGCCAGCACGAGCCGTTGCCGCGGCTCATCCCAAACGGCAAACGCGAACATCCCGCGCAGAAGCGGGAGCGCTTCGATCCCATAATCCTCATAGAGGGCCAGCAAGACCTCCGTATCGGTCCGGGACCGGAAGGCACGAGGAGACCGGAGTCTGCCGCGCAACTCCTCGTAATTGTAGATCTCCCCATTGAACGCAATCCACATCGTCCCTGCTTCATTGGACATCGGTTGGCGGCCGGCCGGACTGACGTCCAGGATGCTCAAACGCTGGTGCGCCAGTCCCACATGGCCGTTGACATACAGACCCTGGTCGTCCGGCCCACGATGCCGGAGACTGGCGCCCATCGCCGCGATCACACGAGGGTCCACCGGCTGACGGGCTGCGGTGATCTGTCCGGCAATGCCACACATAGACTTATGTTTCCTGAGCTCTCGGCATCAGCCTCTACGCCGCTGGCTGAACCTTATAGAGCACGCATGCGCTCCCCAAGAACGACGCGGCTCGTTCACGCGACGACATCCGCCAGCGCGGCCCGAGCACCATTTGTCCGGTATAGAACAATCCCATGGGCTCGACACGGGTCAGCGCAAAGTGGGCGCGCCGAAAATGATTTTCCCAATAGCGCCGGCGGAAGGTCCACAGTTCCGTCATGACCGTGCCGGTCTCCCCATGTCGAGGAGGTATCGCATACCCTTTGGCCAGCCTCCACATTCGAGAGAGCACGTCCCGGACATCTCCGAGGCCGGACCTGCTCCAATGTTTCGGCACAAGCCCAGGGCACAACGCCGTCCACTCTTGAACCCATTCAATGTAATGGGTCACGCTCGACCAAAAGCGCCAGACGGCCGTCGGCATCACGTGCACGCAATAGCCGCCCGGTTTCAACACGCGCCGACTTTCGCGATGGATCTGTTCCAAGTCGCCAATATGCTCGAGGGCGTTCGAAGAAAACACGATGTCGAAGGTGCGATCCTCGAAAGGAAATATTCGTCCATCATAGACCGTGACGGGAAAGACCCGACGGTCCCTGTAATTGGAGTCCGAGACATCGATGGAGGCCACCTCAAACCCGTGCTCGGCGAGCAATTTAGCTTGATACCCCGTGCCGCCACCGATTTCGAGAACATGGGCGCCCGCCGGGAAATGGCCGATGATCTTCCGAATCTCATATCGCCGAATCGCGTGCAAATGTTCGATAGAGAACATGCGTTGCCACGCCGTTACATCGGCCGTCCGATGTAAAGAAGGTGCGTCGGCGCACCGGTAAGCGACGAGCGCAAGGGGATCGGCGGTTCCAGCTTCGTCCGAAACACGCGGCGCTTGAGGCGCGCGAGCCAAGACCGCTCCCGATTGGTCCGGATCTTCTCCAGCTCCCCGTGCAAGTATCGCAAGTCTTCGACCATAAGCCGGTTACATGAAAAATCTTCACGCCGCAAATCGATGCATTCGAATCCAAAACGATGCATGAACGTCTGCAGGCTCTCGGACGTAAACGCCCGTTGGTGTTGCCAGCGGTGGAAGAGGCTCTCGCACTGGGGGCACAGTGCCTGCGCCAGCTCGAGATCCTCCAAGAACGGCACGGTAACGATCACGCGGCCATTCCCGGCTAACAGCGACTTGACTCGTGTAAACACGCCCGAGAGGTCCGCCTCCAGAATATGCTCCACCACTTCGACCATGAACACCACGTCAAACGGCACGGCATCGTTTTCACCAATCGCACCTAAATAACCGGCGTGAGCTGCAACGCCCTCGACCATCCGGGACGCGCGTGCCTGGACCGGCTCATAGGCCGCTGTCGGGTACCCTCGTTGAACAAGGGCCCTGACAAGATCTCCCCCGCCCGCGCCAAAGTCGAGATGTCGCCCTTGCGGCCTCAAATAGGGCGCGACCACCTCGATCAGATACTCTGCATTGTGCCGCGAGAAGTTCAGTTCGGACAGTCTCGTTTGAGCAATGCCCGTCCAAAATCGCTGCACCAACTCGGGCGACCACTGGATGCGGTGTGCCATTACGCGCTCAGGGCTGGACATAGGCTCCATCGCAAGAGTGTCATGCATCGCACGTGAGCGACGGCGCGAGCCGTCTCACGCTAACGCTCTCTACAGGCATTTCAGCAACACTATTGGCGCCCTTGAGATACGCATTGCCGTACACGGCGGCAAAACACCCAACGCGCCGCCAAAAACGCCCTTGCGAGACGTCCGGCGAGTCGGATTCGCAGGGCGGGCCGACATACGCATCCCAAAAATACCGTCCTTCTCCGTAGATCCAATGGGGAAGTGTCCAGACGATCACGGTCCGGCCCGCCCCGACGTCAACACAGTAGCAGTAGCGATCTTGGGACCGTTCGCGCAATACTTCCCAGCGACTTGGCATCAGATAGGCGCAGAATTGCTGGCCCTCTCTGTTGTTCAGGCGGAGAAAGACAAACGATTCACCGAGTTCGCGCGGCGAGGCAATCGTCATTTCGACCACGACGCGTTGGCCGATCTCCACCACATCAAGCGCATGGCCGCCTTCGTCTTTGACGTCCACCGATACGGACACGCGCGCCAAGTCTTCACCCTCCGTGCACGCCCCCTCAACGTCAGACCACGACTTGGCAAGCGAGTGCTCGTAGCGCTTGAGTCCTTCCACGACGTCGCCGTCGAACGTCACGCCGCCCTTCTCCAATACGATCACGCGCGAGCTGAGGCGAGCCACCTCGCCCAAATTATGCGACACGAACAGAATCGTCTTCCCGGACGCATGCATCCGCTTGAGGTAACCGTGACATTTCGAAACAAACCGGACGTCGCCGGCGGCCAATGTCTCGTCGAGAATGACAATGTCGGCAGGCATGCGGGAGGCCAGGGAAAATGCCAGGCGAGCCTGCATGCCGGACGAATAGGTGAAATAGGGCTGATCCAGGGCGTCATGCAGTTCTGAAAATTCGCCGATTTCGGGAACCAGCGCTTCAATTTCGCGCCTCTCCAGGCCCCAGAGCAGCCCGCTATAGATCACATTCTCTCGTCCCGTGAGCATCTGCCTAAATCCCGCCCCCATGGCCAGCAACGCCATCACCCGTCCCCCCACGCGCACCGTGCCCGCAGAAGGCCCGACCACCCCGGACACGACGCGCAACAGGGAGGTCTTCCCCGCCCCGTTGCCCCCGACGATGCTTACGATCTCGCCCGGCTTGACGGCGAACGATACCTCATTCAAGACCCGATGGACGTTGGGTTGCAGGCGGGGCACTGCCAATCCAATCACCGCGCGAAGCCGATCGACGGCAAAATTCCGGTATAGCGGGTACTCGAAGACCAGATTGCGGACTTCCATGGCCCCAGCCGGGAGTGCCGGAGCCTGACCCGTTCTCGCCATAGCCACTAGATCACCCTCGCAACATTTCGATAAAAGAGGTCGACCAGAACGCGCGCGCAGGCAACCGCGATCAATGAGCTTCCTAAAAGCATAATGGGGGCGCTCGGACCTGCCGGCGAGACTCCGATCGTCGCATAAAAGGCGGACACCCATATCGAGAATGGATTGACGTCATTGAGGCGCTGAATCATCCACGGCAAGGCTTCAAGATCGGGCTGGAACACCGGCGACAGAGCCAGAAGCACCACGAGCATGGGTGGGATGATGGAAGCCACTTCCGGGACTGCCGCACCGATCAGCGAGGCCAGCCACGCCATCACCACAAGGGCGCAATAAAAGGCGACGAGGTACAGCGGCAGATAGGCCAGCGCCAGATACCATTGGTCGTTGGGTACCACGGCCAGCCAGATTCCCAACGCAACCACCAGTTGAACGAGAAACAAGACATACTTCACGGTCACATCCACGATCGACAGAATGGTGATGGGGAACCGAATGTGCATGATCAATTCTCGATTTGCACTCAAGATACGCAGATTGCTCATCAGCACTGTCACCGCCGCACTCCAGACCAAGACACCGAGATACGCCGCAAGAATCGCCGCCGAATCCGTATGGCGGCTCCCCCCCCGCACGAAGTGGAATACCAACAGAAAGCCGCCAACTTGTAAAAGCGGCCACAGCGCAACCCATATCAATCCCGATACCGTTTCCTTCCGTTGAGCGTCGAACTCTATGCGCGCCAAGTTCCACGTCAGGCGCGCGAGACGAATAATTTCCTTGGCGATCACAACATCCACCCTACACAATGCGCTGAGGCCCGCACGGCCCATTGGGAGCGTGGCAGCCGCCCGTTCTTGAGGCCACACGCCGCTCCACAGATTCAATCCCCTGATCGACGCTCATGGCCGTCTTCCCCGCCTATGGGGCCATGATTGAACGACGATCTTCAGGAACAGGGCAGCAGGCCTGTCCACCGCCTGCCTGATGCCCGCGGAAAAGCTCCCTGCATACTTCCGAAAATTGCCCGGCCACCACGGCTGGATCGTGATGGTCGCGCACATACCGCCTGCCTTGTTCCCCCAGTAATGCGCGTAACGCATCATCCGCACACAGCAAACGGACAAGCTGTTCGAATCGGGCCGTATCCCCAGCAGCACACAGACCGAATTGGTGGCGATCCAACACCCCGTCCGGGTTGACCGACCAGGACACAATAGGCGTTCCGCACGCCGCGGCCTGCAAGAACGTATTCGGAAACCCCTCCCACTTCGATGTGTTCACAAAGATCTTGGCTTCGTCGAACAACGCAGCGGTCGCTTCAAACGGAACCCGTTCGAGGAAACGCAAATTGGGCAGCAGCTTGGCACGCTCCTTAACCCGACACAGGATATCGGGCTCAATTTGACTGAGCGGCGCCACCATCACAAACGACTCTGTCGGCAGGCGGCCGACCAGATCCAGAAAGAGCTCGGGCTGTTTCCAGGAATCCGTCCGCGCAATCCAGAGGATGGCGTTCTTGAACTCAACGGCACACGACCGGATCGGCGACGGACATACCGATCGCACCACATACGCCTCGCGGGCATATCGCGTCCGAACCAAATTGGCCTGCCCCGCATGCTGGCACACAATGGCATCGGCGCGTCGCAAGCCTCGCTCAAACAGTCTCCCCGCGGCTGGATTTACCCGCGCATATTCTCCCGACACATCCATCTCATGGGCGACCATGTACACAAACGGCCGGCGCAGGATCGAACACACGGTCTGCATGAACCCCACTTGCGCCGAAGCGCAGCGCGTGACGTAGACATCGGCTCGAATCGACCGGAATAGCCAAAGCCATTGCAGCGTTTGTTGCCCCTCACGAGCCTTCCGAGCCAACCAATGGAGAGCCGGAACGGACAACAACCATCTCTTGCACGTGTATCCTCCGCGCACAACCGCACGAATGATAAAGGCAAGCCACCCTGGACATTGCCCTACATACCGGTGCCCTTTCTCTTTTATGCTCCCCCAGCCGATCGGAAGGTCATCCGCCGCCGTGAATGACTCGCCTTCAGGCCTGACCCGATACGCGGGCGAAACCGCGTATAGCGGGCTCAGAATAATCGTGATGGCCCCTTCACGTTCTCTGTCTGTACGCGCGCCGTCGCCGGTTAAGATCACGACCTCAAACTTCGGATCATGCGCCAACTCCTTAGCCAGAGAGGCAATCTGGACTTCAGCGCCGCCGACAGGCAAACCTGAATTGGGGCGGAGCAGACCATAGACCTGGGAGGAGACGAAGCAGACCCGCTTGCGTCGCTCTGTCGCTGTGCCAATCCCCATTGCCCTCGCTCGCTTCTTATACAAGACGGTTGCGCCTCTCGCGTCTCCCGCGAGAATCGGCAAAGTGCCGCCTGTTCCGCCGGTGCCGCGCTCTATGTTTCAGCCAAACCGGACCAGGTCGTCACGTCACCAACGGGCGCCAGCCACCCGTTCGACCGCCCATGGACGAGGAGCACCCTGCGGCGAGAGCCTGCTTCGTACCGACCGATGCCCCCATTGCAGGATCCTGTCGAATGCCCACACCATGCCATAGACCAGAATGAACGTCGCAAAGGGGGCCGTATAGACGGCGACCCTATATTCCAAGTTGTATGTGGACAGGAACGGAAGAAAGTTTGCCACCAGCATGATCAGCGCGATCATCTCGCGATAGCGGCTGGCCAGGATCAGACCCAGTCCGAGCAAATACAGGGCATAACCGGCGAGGGATCGCGTGCCGGTTTGCACGGCGAACCAATCCGTCGGGGCCAGGTAAATCTTCCAGTATCCCTTCAACGTCGTGACCGCGAGTTCCCCGAGACTGTGCATGCCGAAGAGATACTGGAATGGCGTGACGGGCGGTCCGGCATAGGACGTGACGAAATATTCTTCGCCGCTCGGGCACCCCTCGCAGGGCAACCCTTTGGCCACGGAGAACTCATAGTTACGAAACCACGAGACCAGCATGTTGACGCTGTAGAGGGGATCGCCGTAGGCCTGGTAGTTGTGCACAATGTGCGGCGCCGAGACCGCAAGAATGAATAGCACTGGCACGGCAACGTACCCCCATCGACCATTAGCCTTCTTCCACGCCCACACCAACAGCAACGGAACGAGAAACACGTAACTGTTGAAGCGTAGTAACTGAACCGCCGCCCCGGCTAGAGCAAGCCCTATGGCCTGGGAACGCGGGGACATCTTCGGCGTCGGCACAAGGACAAAATAGACGAGTGCCAGAAGGGCCGCGGTATAGGCTTCCTCCCTGAAGCCGCGCACGCTCAGCCGGATCAGATAGGGATTCATGAATAAGAGTACCGCCACCAGCCCTCCGATCAGAGGACGTCCGGTGTAGTCGCGAAAGACCTTATAGGCCGCCCCCACCATGATCAGAGACATGATGAGCGACAGGATCCGCACCTGTGGCGCATCCCACCCGACCACGGTGAGCCAGCCCGTGTTAATCCAGATCCACAGGGGCTCGCGGAAGTGGGTGTCGTACGGCGACGCAGCCCCTCGTGCGATCTCGCGATACCCCACCACGTCGGATTCCAGCACTTGGTCCACCACATGAGCGAACGCGACGATCCGGCGGCTTAGCCCCCACGCAAAGATACCGGCCAGGGCGAACCCGACCCAGGGCACGACCCTCTTGCCGGTCAATTGCCCGCTCCACGATCGCAACCCCAGAAGCGCCAGCAGAACCAGGTAGGGCACGAACAGATACCCATCTCGCTCCGCGCCGTCGGTGGTCAACTCCCACCAGCGAATCGGATCATCCGAGAACGTCCACGTCCACGTGATGGCTACAACCAGCAAAGCCAACCCGCACAAGACGCCCAACGCATAGGGCACCGCCCATTTGCTTTCGGCTTCGATGCGCACGCAATAGGCCAGCAAGGGCGTCAAAACCAGCAAGGCTGGGATGGCCAGATTGTGAAAAGACAGGGGCGTCTTCGTGGCGATGACGCGAATCCTCGAGAAGACAATCGAGGGCGTTCCGCGCGCCGCCCCCTCACCGGCGATCTTCAACTTGATCCAGACCCAGTCCTGCCCATCGGTCAGGGCCGCCAGCGGCACCTTGCTGCCATCCAAAGGGAGACGCTGATCCAAGGGGGTGAACGAGCGGCCGTCCGCGGAGAGGGATACCTCGACCAGCACCCCGGGGGCGGCGACCCCTGAGGCCGACAACGAGAGCCGCGCATGACGATCAGCCCGGCCTCCGGCCAGCAGGCGGGTCAGTCCCGACTCAGGAGTAAGCGCGACCTTCGCCAGAACCTCGCCCGATTGTCCTGGCTTCAACGCCCACCCGGTTTGGCTGACCTCCCATTCTCCCTCGCGTTGGCATTCAAACCCGTTCGACCACAGCCTGGGACCGCAACTTCCGTCAATAAATGCAACGGGCCGCGTGGAGATCGTAAAATCGAAGTGGCCTCCGGCCACGAGTGCCACCGCCGTCACGACAGCGAGCACCGCGAGGCAGGCCAACTCATACTTCTGCCTTTCGGTTAACACGCCTCCCCCCACCTGCTATCGGCCAGCAAGAGATGATCGGCCCGACTCAGGTCCCAAGCCGCACTTGTCGCCCCCTACCGACAGGTCAAAGCAAGACCACATTGTCCTTCTTGCCCGTGACGTGCTTCGTGCCGTTTCTGGTGTCGAACACCACCGGGGCCAGCTTCACGATGCGCTCGTAGTCAAAGGCCGAATGGGCCGTCAGGATGACGGCGCAGGCGCAGCGGCGGAGCTGTTCATCCGTGACCTCCACGGCCGAATACGACCGTCCTTCAATCTCGACCGACGGCGTAAAGGGATCCGCATAGACCATCTTCGCCTTCTCCCGCTGCAAGAGCTCCATGACCTTGATGGCCGGAGTTTCACGCCAGTCGGCCACATCCGCCTTGTACGTCACGCCCAGGATCAAGACCTCCGATCCGTTGAGGCAATGACCGCGCTGGTTGAGCAGCCGCTGGATCTTGGCCAGCACGTAGTAGGGCATCCCCTCGTTGATTTCGCCGGCCAGCTCGATGAACCGGGCATGGACGTCGTATTCCTTGGATTTCCAGGCGAGATAATAGGGATCCAGGGGAATGCAGTGACCGCCTACGCCGGGCCCGGGGTAAAAGGGCATGAACCCGAAGTTCTTGGTGGCGGCCGCGTCGATGACCTCGTAGACATTGAGGCCCATCCGGTCGCAGAGCACGGCCAACTCGTTGACCAGCGCGATATTGACAGACCGGAAGACGTTCTCGAACACCTTGGTCATCTCGGCCACGCGGGGCGACGACAAGGGGAATATCTTCACGATGGACTGTTCGTAAAAGGTCCGTGCGGCGGTCAGACAGGCCGGCGTCACCCCTCCGACCAGCTTGAAGGTATTGTGCGTCTTGAACGACCGGTTGCCCGGATCCACCCGCTCGGGCGAGAAGGCGACGAAGATGTCCTGGCCGACTTTCAACCCGCCCGCGGTCAGGATCGGCAGCATCACCTCTTCGGTCGTTCCCGGATAGGTCGTGCTCTCCAGCACCACGAGCATGTCGGGATGCACGTGCTTGGCCAGCTGCTTGGTGACCGACACGACCGCGCTGATGTCCGGCTCCTTGTTCTTGGTCAGCGGGGTCGGGACGCAGATCATGACGATGTCGCAGCCCCGCAAGGCCGCAAAGTCGCTGGTAGCCGAAAGCTTCCCGGTCTTCACCGCCTCCTTTAGCTCGGCACTGTCCACGTCCGAGATATAGTTTTCGCCGCGGGAAACCCGTGTCACCTTCTCGGCGACCTCATCCACCCCGATCACGCGATAGCCGATCTTGGCCTGCAACACCGCCAGGGGCAACCCGACATACCCCAGCCCCACAACGCCGATCACGGCCGAGCGATTCTTGATCTTGTCCAGCAAACTCATCGAACGCCTCCCCTAAGTTACTAAAAATCCCGATGGCGAAAGACCGCACAGGCGGCCGTCAGCAGCAGCGCGGCGTACAGCAGCCCATACATCGATGCCACCGCCACATAGGACATATCCACGATCCCATTGGTGGACGCCTGTCCCTTCACGTTCAGCACGTCCAGATTGGGGCACAGGTAATACAGCCACGTGACCACGACCTGCACGGCGGCGTGCTGGCTGTTCTCCCCCAGCCCCTTCAGGTCCGTCGTCAAATGCCCGACGACATAGAACCCCAGCGTCATGATGGCGCTCAACGTGGTCGTGCTGAACGTCGAAAAAAACAGGGCCAGCGCGGTCACCAGCAGCAGCTCGACGAAGATCAACCACACGGCCTGGAACAGCGCCGCATGGAGGGGGGTCTTATACATCCAGAGCGTCATGAGGAAGACGGCCAGCATCACCGTCACATTGACGAGCAGGGTCAGCACCAACCCAAGGTACTTGCCGATGATGAATTGCGTCCGGCTGATCGGCCTGGCCAAAATCGTGTAGACGGTCCGCCGCTCGATCTCTTTCCCGACCAGGCCGATTCCCACGAAGGCGGCAATGATTACCCCCGCAAGATTCATGGTGGCCAGCCCCATATCCGTCACGATCCGCCGGTGTTCCATGATCGTGAGATCAGCCAACAAGACGGACCCGCCCATCAACAGCAAGGCAAAGAAGAGGAGATTGTAGAGAATCTTGTCCCGGAGATTCTCCCGGAACGTATTCAAGGCAATGACGGCCATACGTCGCATGGTCACTCCGACGATCCGCCGACGGTTGCCGACCGGCCCGCGCCGGTGGGCGTCGCGCCCGTTTGCTTCATGAACAGTTCCTCCAACGACCCCTTCTGCGGCGTGACCGAGACCAGTTTCCCACCCTGGGTCCTGATCGCCGAGAGCACCGGCTCCACTTGCTCCGGACCGGGCAAAACCACCAACGAATGCTCCCCCCGCTGCAGGACACGGGTGGCGACCGCCGCGATGGCCGCCACCTCTCCGGCCTTGATGCCCTCACAGACGACTTCAACGGATTGCGCATGGCCGGGATTGACCAACTCGTCCACACGGCCTTCCGCCAGCAATTTCCCTTTGACCACGATCGCGACCCGATCGCAGATCATCTCCACATCGGGGATGATATGCGTGCTGAAGAACACCGTCTTCCCCTGGTCCCGCAGGCTCAGGATCAAGTCGCGCACCTGCTTGCGTCCGACCGGGTCCAATCCGGACATCGGCTCGTCCAGGACGACCAGCTCCGGATCGTGGATCAGCGCCTGTGCCAAACCGACCCGCTGCAGCATGCCTTTTGAAAACTTCCGGAGCTGCCGCGTCCTGGCCTCGGCCAGCCCCACCAGCTCCAGCAATTGCGTGATCTTCCGGCCAAGCTCGGCCCGCTCCAGCCCCGCCAAGTGTCCGTAGAACGCCAGGAACTCTTCCGCGGTCAAATATTCATAAAAATACGGCGACTCCGGCAAAAAACCGATACGGTGGCAGACCTGCACATCACCAAGCGGTTTGCCCAGAATCTCGGCCCCCCCGCTCGTGGCCTGCATCAGCCCCATCAGAATTTTCAGCGTCGTGGTTTTCCCGGAGCCGTTCGGACCAAGAAAGCCATAGATTTCGCCCTGTTGAACAGAAAGAGACAGGCCATCCAAGGCCGGCGTCGGGGCCCGGCCGAACCAGGAGGACCGGTACACTTTCGTCAGACGATCAATAACGATGACCTTCACCCACCACGCCCCTTCCTTAGGCCTTCGGTAACTTCAGAATAATGATGAAGCGGAACCAACGAGAATGCAAGTTCCTCCTGAGAACGAGCCCTTTATGAACCCGGGCGCCGATGCACCAGCATCCGCTCGGTCAGGCTGGTGCTGCTGACGGTGCCATCGGCCTGATTCAGCCGATATGAACCGCCGAGTGGCTCCGGTGGGATACGATTGACAATTCCGCCCGCCGCCAAGTCCTCGATCGTCTTCGGCGAGGCGCCGTACCGCACCCGGTAGCGACGCACTCCCTCCTCTAAAAAGCGCAGGTCCCGCTCGACCACAACCTCCTTCATGCGCTTCAGCAAGCCAGCCCGAATGCGCTCGTCCTGCGTCTGCATGGACAGCCGCTGCAGAAACTCCAACGCCGCATCCGGATCGCCAGCTTCGACGGTCATCCTGGCCGCCAGCTTCCCCAGATACTCAGGCGCGCCTGGCAACACCGCCGCCATGCGAAAATAGCGGGCGGCGGCGCGCACATCATGGAGTTCGTAATAATAGTCGTAGCCGACCACCAGCGGCAGCTGCCAAACATCCGGGTAAACGCGCATCCCCTTGGTCGAGATCGCGATGCTCTCGTGCGGCAGCCCGGCCCATACCCCCAGAATCGTCCCGGCGGCCTGATACGCGAAGGCGAAGGCCGGGTCCACGTCGGTCACCACATCCACCGCATGGTAGGCCCAACGATAGCCGGATCCGGTCTGTTTCAACTCGCCGAGGTGCTGCACGGCCTCGAGCCAGATCAAGTCCGCGGCCATCTGGTGATAGCCCAACGCCGCGACTCTGATATACTCGCCCTTCGGCAAATACGACAACTCCGCCGCCCTGACTTCCGGGGGACGCTGCCGCTCCAGCGTGGTCAACGCCCCGACGGCCGCCACGCCCAGCAGCACCATCAAGCCGCCGACGCGCAGGCGCTCTCTCAGTACCCCAATGCCAGTCGACATGGTCACCCCCGCGACCTGAGGCGATCGAGTGCGACCGTCAGCCCTTGGACATCGGCCGTGAGATACCGCTTTTCGAGTTCATCCTTGGGAACTCCAGCATACTGCCGTTGGCGTTCAACGATTTCCCGATATTCACGCTCCGCCTCGTCCCGACGCTCCGATTCCATCGCGCGCCTCGCCAACCACTCGCGCCCGGGAAGAAAATTCGGCTCCAGTTCCACAGCCCGACGGACCCACGTCTCGGCCCGCCCGCGTTCACCCAGCGCCAGATACAGCTGCCCGAGCTCCAAGTCATGGGAAGGCACGAACGGTTCCAGTTCAGCCGCCCGCTCATAGGCCACCACAGCCGCCCGCATCCAGGCGATCCGCTGTTCGGGGGAGGCCTGCGACGGAGCACGGGACTTGGCCCACGAGGCATAGACGTAACCGAGCAATCCTGGCAGCCGGCCGTCCAACGGATTCAGCGCCATGGCGACTTGCAACTCGTTGACGGCGGCCTGCGCCGCCATGGCGTCGCCGGTCCGCTCGAACGCCTGAAAGTGCGCGGCAGCCATCGAACTATGATACAGAGTCTTTCCCGCATCCAAGCTCACGGCGGTCCGAAAATCAGCAATGGCCGGGACAAGTTCCCGTTGCGCCAGCGCTTGTGAGCCAGACTCGTAAAACATCCAGGCGACTCCAAGCCGGACCACATGGACGGTCAGGACTCCAATCAATATTATGGCGACCCCGGCCCAGAACCACCGATGTGTGACAACGGCCACTCTCATCGGCGCAGCCTGCCCGCCCAACCGCCGCGCGGCCAGGACCAGCCCCACGCAGAGCGTCAAGAGAATCGCGATGGCCGGCTCGTGCAGGCTGGAATCCACTCCGGCATGAACCAGCATCCCCGCAATCGCCCCGATCACCCCCACGAGCGCCCCGCGCTGCCACCGTGTGAGTCGTTGCTTCAATACGCCCCCGGCCTCTCTCGCCACGACCGCCACACCGCAGAGGAAGACGAAGAGCCCGGCCCATCCCAGTTCGACCCCCATTTGCAGATACTCACTGTGCGGCGTCTGGGCGACCTTGCCGTACCGGGCAATCTGTTCTTCCAGTGGAAAGGCGTACCGTGGATAGAGGTACTGGTAGAGCCCGAGTCCGATCCCGAACGGATGCTCAACCATCTCGCGACCCGCACTTTGCCACATCTGCCAGCGGGCAAAGCTGATAGAAGAGCCCTCCACATGCTGCGCCCACAAACGCTCGCGCAAAGGGTTCGGCATGAGCAAACAAAGTACCGCCCCCACCAACAGCATCGCCATCCCTTTGCGCCCGAATCGCAAGCCGACGACCAATAGAGCGCCGGTCACCACAGCCAACATCCCGCCTCGTGACCCGGTCAAGATAATGGCCAACAATAAGAGGGCCAAGATCGCGGCCATGGCGACCCAAGCCACCCGCTGCCCCCCAACCTTCTCTCGCCAACTGCTTCTGCCATGACAGACGTAACAGAGGCAGCCCAGCAGGATGGTCCAGATTGCCGCCAGGTAGCCGGCAAGAAAATTCGGGTTGAAAAAGGTTCCGCTTGGCCTCGCTTCGCCGAGCCAGCCTCCCTGCGCCAAAGCCCAAACAGCCTCAAATAACCCCACGCCGACGAGCGTCGCGAGCAACGTCGCGACGTGGCTCCACGCCGTGATGAAACAGAGCAACAGGTAGAGCAGGAGCGCATAGCCGGCCAGTACCATCAGCCACTGCAAGCTCTGGTTGGCATAGGATGAGGCGGCCGTCGAGACGACGGCCAAGCCCAGGTACGCCAGCACAATCGGACCGACGCGGAACGTCGGATAGGCCAGAGATCCGGTCCATATCCCCCTTGCCACATAGACACCCAGCAAAAGGAGCACCATAAGCCGGATGATCATCGTCGCCAGATGGGTGGTACCGCCATCAAGGAGTGGCGAGAACACGAGTAAGCCGCTAAGGGTGACGATTCCGACTATAGACGAAAACGGGGAACGGGCGACCGGAGGAGCAGAGGGCCAGGAAGGAGCGATTGCCTGATGGGGCCATGCACAAGAAAAGAGATTTCTGATGCTCACATCCGTCAACGAGCCATTCGGTAAGAAGGAGCAAGGTCAGATACTGCCTCGACGCTGGAGGCGGAGAGGACATGTCCTCTCCGCCTCGGCAAACCAACGTCGTCAGACGTTAGACGTCATTCGCGTCAGGCTGTTGCAGGTTCTGCTTGATGTCGTTCACGTGCCAATTGTCCGTCCCGCTGTCCCCGTCGATATTTCCCACCGCAGTGGCGGTAAACATGGCCGCAATACCAGACCCTGGGACCGTAGCGGCCGCCGCAACATAGGTGCCACTCGGAGCCAAGATGGAACCGCCGGTCGCATTACTGCCTGCGCTAGTGGCATACACATCGGCTCCCTGCGTAGTGCCTTCGCCGACCGAAGCACCGGCCGCTGTCCCTGCCTGGGTTACAGGGCTCCGGTAGGTGTACCGATTGGTCGTCCCTGCCAGCTGGAAACCGGTCTCAGAAAACGTACCGTATCGAGAGTTTTCACCCAAAAACGACGTTTCCGAAACAAATACACCGCCCAAATTGGTCTTAGCCTCGGACTGCCGGGCCTTGGCTTGGTACTGCAGGAAGTTGGGGATCGCGATGGCGGCCAGGATGCCGATGATGGCCACCACGATCATCAACTCGATGAGCGTGAAACCTTTTTGATCTCGGATCGTCTTCAACATGCGAAGCCCTCCTTGTTGTCCACGGTTACCAAATTGCGCGATTGGCAACGGCTTGCATCCTCGCTCAATTCCGCCCTCTACCAAAAAATCAGGTGTCCGATGCGAATATGCACCTTCTATGCCGACATGCCCACCATGCAAAATTACACACAACTTCAATGTTTGCAAAATGTTGCGCGCCAATCGTGGGCAACATACCGGTTGATCGCCGAAAATGGTCCATTTTTCGGCTCTTGCCGCAAAAAATTGTTCCTGAGAGTGCCAGGGCTGGAGGGCTAAGAGGTGACGTCGTTTTTGTCCGGCGTGCCCAACCCCTGCTTCCGATCGTCGACATGCCACTGGTCGATTGTGGCATCCTCGTCGAGATTGGCGGTGGCGGTAAACTCAAGCAAGTTGGAACGGGCCGGGACGATCGTATTGTCCGGCGTCACGGGACCGATGGCGGCGCTGATCACCTGAACGGTCACGGTGGACAAACCGGCGGAGGTGGTCTGCTCGGCGCGATATGTGAACCGATTGCTCGCGGCCGCGAGACTGAAGCCGGCTTCGGTGAAGTTGCTATAGCGGGAAGCCTCGCCGAAGAACGCCGTCTCAGTCGCAAAAATGGCCCCGAGGTTCGTCGCTGCCTCGGCCTGTCTCGCCTTGGCCTGATACCGCATGTATGTGGTGATGGCAATGCCGGCCAGCAAACCGAGGATCGCCAATGCAACCATTAGTTCAATGAGGGTGTATCCGCGCTGCTTGTTCAGTTGCGTCAAGAAAGCCCAGCCTTCCGATGGGGATTGGGCGACCGTCCGGTGCTGGATCGCTCATGTCATGCCTGTCGGGTGAGCGCCTCAAGGTATGAGCATGTTTCATGCCATGATCCGCCTGGCTCAGCGGATGAGCAAGGGCATCGGGAATGCTGCTGCGCCGGAACTTGTTACGGCACTGCCTTGGGTGTGTCCGCACGTTCCGCCGACACGCGCCGTTTGGCCCGCCGAACGCGCTCATCGGAAGTGGCATCGCCCATTCCCTGCACACGGAACCGCTCGATCAATTTCAAGTTGGTAGGAGCCAGTTCAAGCGAGTGCAGCCAAGCCTCGCGAGCCTCCGCGATCAGATTCTGCTTCAGGTAGATCTCCCCCAGGTGCTCGTATATGACCGGGTCGTCGTGCACGAGCGACGCGGCCCGCTTCATCTCCGCCAGCGCATCATCAAACTGTCCGAGCTTGAAAAATGCCCACCCGAGACTATCCACGTAGTAGCCGTTGTTCGGCTTCAGCGATACCGCGCGCTTGATGAGCGACAGGGCTTCTTCGATTTTCATGCCCCGCTCCGTGTAACTGTATCCCAAATAGTTCAACGCATCGGCATGGTGTGGGTCGAGACGCAGGGTCGCTTCCATCGCTTTCACGACCTCGTCGAAGCGATCCAATTTATCGTAGGCCGCGCCCAGGTTGAAGTGCAGGTCCGGGTTGCCGGGGTTATAGCGGATGCCTTCTTCGAAGACTTGTGAGGCTTTCGCGTATTGCTCGGCTTGCAGATAGGTCAACCCCAGGAGCAGGTGGACATCCGGCTGCCGTGGATTGAGCTTCACCGCTTCCGAGAAATGGGCCACGGCTTCCGGATAGCGCTTGAGCCGGTACTGTAAGAAACCCATGTGCATGTGGCCATCGATGTAGGCCGGCTGCAAAGTCAGGTTGTGTTCATAGGCCGCGAGGGCGCGCGGGTAGTCCTTGGTCTCTTCGTACATCAACCCCAGATAGTCCCGCACCCGAAGTTCGCCCGGGCGCACCGCCAGAATCTTGTTCAACTGGGCGATGGCCTTGGGGTAATCCTTGAGCTCCCCATAGATCAATCCGACCCGCAATTGCGCGTCCAGGTCGTCCGGGTCTTGGGCGAGCGCGACCTCTAATTCCGCCAGCGCCTCCGTATAGGCCTTATCCGTGATATAGAGCTGGATCAAATGCTGCCGCATCTCGCGGTTGTTCGGGCCCACGACGCTCAGGTACTTGCGATAGACTCCGACGGCCTTGCTATGCTGTTGCCGCAATTCATACACCGCCGCCAACGCAATATAGGCCGGCTCAAACGACTGGTTGATCGCCATGGCTCGCTCGAAGCTGCTGATCGCCTGTTCGTAATGCTTGGCTTCGACCGCCACCCGGCCCAAATAATAGTAGCCCAGGGGAGAGTCCTTGGCTTGTTCAATGCCCTTCTGGAACGAAGCCTCCGCTTCATCCAGACGCTTCAGGTTCACCAGGAGCAAGCCTTTCGAGAAATAGGCGTCGGTGCCGGTCGGGTGTTGGGCAATGGCCCGGTCATACAACAGGAGGGCCTTGTCGGTCTGCCCGGCCCCCGCATAGATCCCGGCCATTTGCACCAACGTGGCGGAATCCTGCACTTCGGATTCGGAAACCCGATCGGCAAACCTGACGGCCGTCGCCACCTCGCCGATTGAAAAATAGAGAGAGGCCAGCCGCGCCTTGAGCACGGTCGAGCCCGGATCGCCGCGCAAGGCCGTCGAATACTCGTGGATGGCCCGCTCCGCATTCTTCTCGAGCTCGGCCTGGTATCCCAAGATGAAATGGTAATAGGCCCGCGGGTCGGTGGCATGCACCAGATAAGCCGGGGTGGAAGGAACCCCCTGGGACCTGTCCGGCAAAGCGACGGTACCGGTGCCCCCATGGGAACCAGTGCTGCAAGAGGCCATGAACAGCGGAACGACCGCAAGGCGGAGGACCGTCCGGACACACCGGACAAGTCCGGATCGCGCAGGCGTAGAGACCGACTCGTGGAGACACTGCGTCACGATCGAGTCCTCGCTTGGAGATGGGGGCGGTACACACGGCGGCGGATGAGCCGACACACCTTCGGCGGATTATACGGAGTCGCTCGAGAGGGTGTCAAACGCTCTCTCGGTTCTCCAAGCTCTCGAACTTGGCAAATTTATCGTGGAAAAACAGCTTCACGTCTCCGATCGGCCCGTTGCGGTGCTTCCGAACCAGAATCTCTGCGATCCCCTTTTTTTCGGACGCCTGATCATAGACATCTTCCCGGTAGATGAAGATGACCACGTCCGCATCCTGCTCGATCGCCCCGCTCTCCCGCAGGTCCGCCAGCATCGGGATGGGAGGCTTCCTGGCTTCCACGGCCCGACTCAGCTGGGACAAGGCCAATACCGGTACATTCAACTCCTTGGCCAAGGCTTTGAGCGACCGCGAGATATCGGAAATCTCCTGCTGGCGCGATTCGGAGTCGCGTCCTTGCATGAGCTGCAGATAGTCCACGATCAACAAGTCCAGTTTGTTCTTGTTCTCCATTTTCAACCGGCGGGCCTTGCCTCGCATCTGCTGCACGGTCAGCGCCCCCGTATCGTCGATGAAGATCGGCGCCTGTTCGAGCCGGCCCGTCGCCTCGGCCAACCGCCACCAGTCTTCCTTTTGCAGCCGGCCGGTCCGCAGCGCATGCGAGTCCACATGGGCTTCGGAACTCAACATGCGCAGGACCAGCTGCGCCTTGGACATTTCCAGACTGAAGACTCCGACCACCTTGCCGTGGTGGACGGCGGCATGCTGCGCCATCCCCAACGCCAAACTGGTTTTCCCCATGCTGGGCCGTCCTGCGATCACGATGAGATCGGAGGCTTGCAGGCCAGCCAGCAGATCGTCTAGGTCGTAGAATCCGGTGGGAACGCCCGTGACTTTTTCCTTGCGCTTGGAGAGTTGCTCGACGAGATCGAGGCTCTCCTTGATGACATGCTTGATCTCGGTGAAGGACCGGCCCAGCTTCCCTTCCGACAGGCGGAAGACGGATTCTTCCGCATAGTCCAGCAGCTTGTCCACCGGGGTCATCCCGTCATAACCCCGGGCAATCACTTCGGTGGCAGCGCCGATCAGCCCACGGGCCAGCGCCTTCTCCTGCACGATCTTGCAATGATATTTGATGTTGGCCGCGGTCGGAACCACCTGGACCAACTCGGCCAGGTACGCCGATCCGCCGACGGACTCCAGTTCGCCTTTGGTCTTCAGGTGCTCGGAAAGCGTGACCTGGTCGATCTCCTCGCCCCGCTCCGAGAGCTCCAACATCGCGCGATAGATTTTCTGATGGGCCGTACGGTAGAACGCGTCTTCGGCGATCAGCTCCTCGGCCTTCGCCATCGCCGCTTTCTCAAGCAGGACCGCTCCCAACACACATTGCTCGGCTTCGAGGTTTTGCGGCGGGAGCCGAGGCGCAGAGAGATCGGAAGGAGTCATGGTTGCTCAACTCGTGGCACGACTGGGATGATGCATGATGGACCGCTAGCAACCCCTCTTGGAAAGAAGCTCGGCCACCTCTTTGATCGCGACTCGGCGACGTTGAGCCGGGCGAGCGCCGGTGAGGCCGGTCAGCACCAGGGCTTCCTCCGGCGGCCGGCCGGGCAGTCCGATGAGGACCGCGGACGCAACCCCGAGACGGCGCCCCTCCGCCAACACCGACCGGGGGTGGTTCTGGGAGGCCGCACGAAGGGAGCCTTGCACGACGCTCAGGCCCGCTTCTCTCAGCCGGCCGGAGACCTGGAACAAACGGCGCGCCTGGGCGGCCGGCGCCGACACCAGCACTGGCCCATGGGCAGGCGGAAAGCCGTTGCCCCGCCGCTCCAACGCCTGAAAGAGGCGATCCACATCGAAGGCGAACCCGGTGGAAGGGAGATCCCGCCCGAATCGCCCGATCAGATTGTTGTAACGTCCCCCGCCGCCCAGTTCGCACCCGACCCCCTCGGCAAAGACATCGAACACCACCCCGTCGTAATAGTCAAACCCCCGGAACTCCCCCAAGTCCAGCACGAGCCGGTCTTTGAGGCCGGCATCGGCCAGGAGCCGATAGACTTGCGTCAGACGATCCAGCGCCGCACGCGATTTCGGATCTCGGCCGGCCAATGCGCGGCCCCGATCGAGCACCTCTTCCCGCCCATACAGGCGCGGCGCCTCCAGAATGCCTCGGGCCGCCTTGGCTGAGATCCGCTCGCGAGCGAGGATTTCTTCGAGCCGCGGCAGATCCTTCTTGGCCGCCGCGTGCTCGGCCCGTTTCCGGCCTTCCTGGGAGAGCCCGGCGCGGGCCACCAACGCCTTGAAAAACCCCACATGGCCCAGCGAGATGGTAAAGTCCGAGAGTCCCAGCTTCCCAAGGCAATCCCCCATCAACGCCACGATCTCTCCGTCCATCGCCGCGTCGTCGACCCCGATCAACTCGGCGCCCACCTGAAAAATTTCCCGGTCACGTCCCGCATGCTCCGGCTCATACCGGAACACCGTCGTGCGGTACGACAGCCGGAGCGGCAGCCGTTCGTCCACCATGCCCATGGCGACGATGCGGGCGATCTGCGCGGTCACATCCGGCCGCAGCAGCAGAATACGCCCGGTCGTCCGATCGGCGAACTTGTAGCAGGCCTCGATGACTTCCGGCTCCAGGCCCGGCGCCAGCACATCGAGATATTCGAAGGTGGGCGGAATGATCTCCCGGTATCCCCAACCGCCGAGGGTCGCCAGCAGGACCTCTTCCAGATGGCGTACCTGCGTCACGGCTTCCGGCAAGATCGTGGACATGCCGACCGGGATCAACGAGCGGTCGTGCCGGTTCGGCACAACCGCCTGCGCGCGGCCAGGGCCGGGGGTGCGTGGAGATGGTCGACGGCGGGACATACCTGCGCCGGGACTGCTAGAGCCCCTTTGAAAGATCGACGAGCTTGACGGACAGGATATTCGGACCTTGTTTGATCGTCTGCAGCATGCCGCTCGGCAGCGGCGCGTCCAATCCGATGATCAACAGGGCGTTGCCGCCGCGCTCCTCGCGGGAGCACTGCATACGGGCGATGTTCACATTGTGCTGGCCGAGGGTCGAGGTGACCGTGCCGATGACACCGGGCCGGTCAACGTTCTGGAGCAACAGCATGTGTCCCTCGGGCACCATCTCGACCTGGAAGTTGTCGATTTCGACGATGCGCGGGTCCTTGCGGCTATACAGCGTCCCCGCCATCCGGTGCGTCTTTTTCCCCGCCTCCACGCGGACCCGGATCATGCTGGCGAAGTCGCCCGTATCGCCCCCCTTCACTTCTTTGACCTCGATGCCCCGATCCTTGGCGATCACCGGCGCATTCACATAGTTGACCGCATCTTCCAAAATCGGCGTCAACAGGCCCTTCAAGACCGCGATCGTCAGCGGCGCCACCAACAGCGACGCCACCTCGCCGTTGTACTCCACGGTCACCCGCTCGATGCCGCCCTCGCAGAGCTGCGACTGGAGCGACCCGATTTTCTCCGCCAGCGTGAGGTAGGGCTGGAGCTGCGGCAGCAACTCCGGCGGCACCGACGGCACATTCACCGCCCCGCGCGCCACCCCCTTGGTGAAATAATCCACGATCTGCTCGGCGATCCCGATCGCCACATTTTCCTGGGCCTCAGCCGTCGACGCGCCGATGTGCGGGGTGCAGATGAAATTATCCAGCGCCAGCAGGGCATTGTCGGGCTTGACCGGCTCCTCCTCGAAGACATCGAAAGCCGCCGCGGCCACCCGCTTGGCCTTGAGGGCCCCGACGAGATCCGGTTCGTTGATGATCCCGCCGCGGGCGCAATTCACCAACATGACGCCGGGCTTCATCTGCGCGATGGTGGCGGCGTTGATCAGGGACTTGGTCTCGGCCGTGAGCGGCGTGTGCACGCTGATGATATCCGCGCGCCGGAAGATGTCGGTGAGCGCCACGACTTCGATCCCCATCTTCTGCGCCTTTTCCGGCGCCAAATACGGATCGTAGGCGATGACGGTCATTGAGAACCCCTGAGCCAGCTTGGACAGATACCCGCCGATCTGACCGAACCCCACGATGCCCAGCGTCTTCCCGTACAGTTCCACGCCCATGAACTTCTCTTTTTCCCACTTGCCGCCTTTCATGGAGCCGGTGGCTTGCGGAATGCGGCGGGCCATGGAGCAGATCATGGACATGGTGTGCTCGGCGGTCGTGACGGTGTTCCCGCCGGGGGTGTTCATCACGACGATGCCCCGCTTGGTGGCGGCCGCCTGCTCCACGTTGTCGAGCCCTGACCCGGCTCGCCCCACCACCTTCAGCCGGTCGGCCGCCGCCACCACGTCGGCCGTGACCTTCGTCGCCGATCGGATGATCAGGCCGTCATACTGCTTGATCTCTTTGAGCAGATCCTCTTTCGAGAGTTTGGTCTTGACGTCCACCTGAAAGCCGGCCTTTTGGAGTATCTCCACGCCGTGCTTCGACAGACTGTCGCTGACGAGAATCTTGATCTGGTCTCCCATGGATCGTGTCGTCCCCTATTCCCAGGCCTTACTTGGCCATCAACAATTCCTGCGCCTTTGCCACACCCTTGCCGAGTGTAATCGGATGCCCCAGCCCCTTGAGCACCATCTCAGTCGCAGCCAAGGCCAGGATCACGTCGAACCGGTCCAGGTACCCCATGTGGGAGATTCGGAAGATCTTGCCCTTGAGGTGGTCCTGTCCTCCCGCGGCGGTGATACCGTATTGCACACGAAGGTTCTTATAGATGGCCTGGCCATCCATCCCCGCCGGCGCATTGATGGCGGTCACCGCGTCACTGGGCGTGCCTTTGGCGAAGATTTCCATCCCCGCGGCCTTCACGCCCTCGCGCAGCGCCTGGGCCATCTGAGTCTGCCGGGCAAACACGCTTTCCAGGCCCTCAGCCTTTAACATCTTGAGCACTTCCTGCAGCCCCAGGATCATGGAGACCGCCGGAGTAAAGGCCGTCTGGTTCTTTTGCTGATTGTCCTTCTCTCGCTTGAAATTGAAATAGAAGGAGGTGTTTTTGGCCTTCTCTGCGAGCTGCCAGGCCTTCTCGCTGACGCTCACAAACGCCAGCCCCGGCGGCAGCATGAGGGCTTTTTGCGAACCGGTGATCACAACGTCCAGCCCCCACTCATCAGTCTTGAGGTCGAACACGCCGAGCGCCGTGATGGCGTCCACGACAAGGATGGTCTCCGGACAGCCCTTCACGATCTGCCCAAGCGCCTTGACGTCGTGGGTCACAGCGGTGGAGGTCTCGCTCGCCTGGACGTAGACCGCCTTGATCGCCGGATCCTTTTTCAGCGCGTCCGCCACCTGCTTGGGGTCCACGGAATGGCCCCATTCCACCTTGATTTCCGTAACCTGCGCGCCGAACGTCTTGCAGAGCTTGCCCCAGCGCTCGCCGAACTTTCCGCCATTGATCACCAACGCCTTGTCGCCGGGCGACAGGAAGTTGGACACGGCCCCTTCCATCCCGCCCGTGCCGGAAGACGCCAGGATCAGCACGTCGTTCCTGGTCTGGAAGAGCCATTTCAAGCCTTCCCGAACTTCCTGAAAAATTGGATCGAACTCGGGGGCGCGGTGATGGATCATTGGCCTTGCCATGGCCAGCAAGACTTCGGGCGGAACCGGCGTCGGCCCTGGAGCCAGCAAATACCGTTTCAGCATGGTGCCATTCTCCTCACAAAACGATGAGTCATTTTCTCGGACAAGAAGGGGGGTACGCTATCACTCCGCCCCCCAAACTGTCAAGGTAAGGAGCCTGCGTCAGAGAGCCGATTTCCAGCCTGCAATCAAAGGTTCGCACAGGCGCAACCGTGCCACCCGCGCGGGAAATAACAGATCGTGCGTCCGGCCGAACCAACAAGCAGCAGGAAACTTCATGCCTCACAACCGGCATCGGCCTTGACATCGTTCCATATCACCGCTACTCTATTAAATTGTAACCGGCTCGCTAGGAGCAGAACCCATTGGAATCGTTAGGATGATGCGCTTGCATCCACAAGGTTTAACCAGAACCCTTTTCACAACCCTTCTGTTCGGGAGCCTGTCCGTCTCAGCTCCCCAAGTCTGGGCGGGTGCCGCGACCTCCAGCGAACCACCCCTGGACGGCTCCATTTTCTCATCGGCTGGCGCCGCAACTCCGACCCCGGCCGCAGCGGACCAGACAAGCCAGGCGCCACAGCTTACATCTGAATCGTCCCCGGTGATTGACCGGACAGCCCTCCCGCTGAATCCGTCGGTGACGGAGCCGCCGCTGCCGAGCCCGGTTGCTGAATCCCCGTCATCGCTCGAACCGTCAGGTTTCAGCCAAGCAACTGTTCCCCAGCCGGATCAGGAAACAGTTATGCCGACCACCCCGGTTCAAGCGGCCGCGCCGATCGTGGCGGAACCTGCCGCGCCCCCGGCCCCATCCGCGCCGGCAACCGTGGTGAGTGAAGCCCCGCGCCCGATTCCGACGCTTCGCGAAGAGTCACTCGACAACATTGCGATCGTGCGCAACGAGAAAGTGGAAGGCCACATGCGCTTCTTCCACACGGCGATCCGTGACCGGTTCGAGCATTGGCTGACCAGGCTCAGCCAATACAGACCCCTGGTCGAGCGGATCTTCTCGGAATTCGACCTGCCCAGCGACCTGGTGTTCCTCTCGCTGGTGGAAAGCGGCTTCAATCCCCACGCCTATTCCCGCGCCAAGGCGACGGGCCCCTGGCAATTCATGAAGGGAACGGCCCAGGTCTACGGACTGCGGGTGGATCAATACGTGGACGAGCGGAGAGACCCCATCAAATCAACGGTCGCCGCCGCCCGCTATCTGCGCGACCTCTATGACCTCTTCGGAACGTGGCCCCTGGCCATGGCCGCATACAATGCCGGCGAAGGGAAGGTGATGCGCGCCTTGCAGAAAGCCCAGGCGGATACCTTCTGGGACATTGCCGCAACCAAGCACATCCGGCGGGAAACGAAAGAGTACGTTCCCCGTTTCATGGCGGCCACGATCATCGCGAAAAACCCGGACCAGTTCGGCTTTCCTCCCGTGCAAACGGAACTGCATGCGTTCGAGGAAGTCGTCGTGCAGCGCGCCGTGCATTTTCGCGATCTCGAAAAGGCCGTCGGCATCCCCTTCAGCGAACTGCAGCGCCTCAATCCGGAATTGCGCCGGGACGTCACCCCCCCGGACGACACGCACTACCATCTGAAGGTTCCGGTGGGCACGAAGGAGCGGGTGGAGCAGGCCCTGGATCAGATTCCGACGTGGAAGCCGCCTGTGCGGATGCCCAAGCTCGTCAAGCACCACGTCGAGCCGACCGGCGAGTCCCGTGGCTGGTACCGCGTACGGGTCGGCGACAGTCTCTGGACGATCGCCAAGCGCTTTCATCTCTCCGTGCAGGATCTCAAGGCCAGAAACAACCTGGTCAGCCGCCGCCTCAGGCCCGGCGAACTGCTCGCCGTCAGCCGTTAGGACGACAGCCGCTTCCGGTCGGCCGCACCGGCTCCTTACCCCGATCATTTCTTGAGAAGGACGCTACCTCGCTGGTTCTGCCTGGGGAGGCACTGGCAGGGGGACGCTTCCTTGGACGCCGGCGTCGGGAGCCTTCTTCACTTCCAGGGCTTTGATCCGCACGGCCGCTTCGCTGGCGAACGGAGAATTGGGATAGCTCTTGGTCAAATCTTGATACCGGGCCAGGGCTCCTTCGGGACGGGACTGGCTTTCCTCCAACTTGCCCAACTCAAAAATCGCCTGATCCTTGTTGAGCGATCCGGGCACTTCCAAGATGGCTGAAAAGGCTTTGACCGCCTGGTCCCGGTCTCCATTCAACAAATGCACGAAACCCAGCCGCTGGTAGACGAGTCCCAGCAGGACTTTGTTCGAGCCGGAGGTGGCGATGTATTGCTTATAGGCCTCGATCGCGCCGGTCAAGTCATTGGCTTGCACGAGCGCATTGCCCAAATGATACAAGGCCATGGGCGTCACCTCGGATCGGGGATGCTGCTCGACCACCTGCCGGTAGAGACCGATGGCTTTCTTGAGATTCTCATCCGCCTGCGCCGGCTTGTCCGCGGGTCGATCAATATAGAGCTGCGTGGCCTGCCGGGTGAGCTCGAACGCTTCATCCGCCTGGCGATGGCCGTACCAGACTGCGCCACCGATGGCCACGGCCACCGCCAGCAGCGCCACCAGCCCGGCCAGCACCTTCGCCCGATGCTCCTGGACCATGACCACAAATCGATCCACTCCGCTCAGGAGTTGCGCTTCGCCCGGGGCGTCGCTCTTTGTGTCCAGCTTGATGCGATACGACATGGGCTTAGACGGAAGTCGTGCGAGAGTTGATCAATCTGTGCGCTACGCAAACCGTGCGCCGTTATACAAGGTTCGAGAAACGCTTGTCAATGCAGCCAACCCGCCTGAGGGCGGGGTCGCAAGAAGTCAGGGGAAAACGCCCGCGCGGCTCGAATTGTTCCCATCACCGCACGCCTCACCGTTCATACCTCGCAGACCTTGAGGTTCGTTGACAGCGCCTACCGGCACGGTATAGCGTACCGCCGCCACCGATCCTGCGAGCCACAGCGCATGTTTGAAGATAACCTCGCCCAACTTGACGCCCGGCACTTGCTCCGCCGACTCAGATTGACGGAATCGGCGCCAGGCCCGGTGGTCACCATTGAGGGGCGCCCCGTCATCCTCATGGCCGCCAACGACTACCTGGGGTTGGCCACCCATCCGGCCCTCAAACAAGCGGCCATCGACGCCGTCGTGCGATTCGGCGTCGGGTCGGGAGCCTCACGCCTGATTTCCGGAACGCTCCCTCCTCATGCAGATTTGGAAACCGCGCTGGCCCGCTTCAAGGGCGCCGAAGCCTCATTGGTTTTCGGCTCCGGTTATCTGGCCAATATCGGGCTGATACCCGCCCTGGCGGAAACCGGCGACCTTATCCTGGCCGATCGTCTCTGCCATGCCAGCCTCATCGACGGATGCCGCCTCAGCGGGGCGAATTTCCGCGTCTTTCGACACCGGGACCTCGCCCATCTCGAGCAACTCCTCTCCAGACGCAAGGCCCGTCGCCTCACGCTGATCGTCACCGATGGGGTCTTCAGCATGGACGGGGATCTCGCCCCGCTCCCCGATCTGATCGCCTTGGCGGAGCGCCACGACGCCCGACTGCTCGTGGACGACGCGCACGGAACCGGCGTCATGGGCAACACCGGCCGCGGCACCTTGGAACATTTCGGCGTGGAGTCCCGCCTGCCGTTCCAGATGGGAACGCTCAGCAAGGCACTCGGCGGCAGCGGCGCCTATGTGGCCGGGCCGAGCACCCTGATCCAGTACCTCGTCAATCATGCCCGGTCCTTCATCTACACCACCGCTCCGCCGCCGGCCGCCGCCGCCGCCGCGCGCGCGGCGCTGGACGTCATCCGGAACGAGCCGGAGCGGCGCACGCGTCTCTGGACAAACCGGCAACGATGGGTCGAAGGGCTGGTCGGCCTGGGATACCGGATCGCAGACACGGCCAGCCCGATCGTGCCGGTGCTGATCGGACAGGCCGACCAGGCCCTCCGGCTGGCCGAGCGCCTCCTGCAACTGGGCGTCTTCGCTCCGGCGATCCGACCGCCCACCGTGCCCGAGGGCACGAGCCGGATCAGAACGACGTTGTCCTCGGAACACAGGCCCGAGCACCTGGACCAGGCCCTGGCGGCATTCCGCCAGGCCGGGCAGGAATTGAGGTTGATTTAGCCCCTTCATCTGGCCCCTCCGAGCGGATTTGGGTATACTGAGTCACCGGGTTCGATCAACGTGAGGAGGCCTCCCGATGGACATTACCCAGTTGTTGACGTTTGGCGTGGAGCAGGGCGCCTCGGACTTCCACCTGAGCGCCGGCGAGCCCCCCATGCTCCGCATCCACGGGGAGTTGAAAAAACTGGACTCCCCGGCTCTCAGCAAGGAGGAAGTCCACGACCTCGTCTTTGACATGATGAACGACTCCCAGCGCAAGATCTTCCAGGAAAAGCATGAGTGCGACTTTTCCTTTGAAATGGGCGAAGTGGCTCGCTTCCGGTCAACGTATTCGTGCAGCGGCGCGGCGAGGGCGCGGTCTTCCGGACTATTCCGACCAAAATCCTCGCGCTGGAGCAGTTGGGCATGCCGCCCATTCTCCGGCAGCTCTGCGAAAAGGAAAAAGGGCTGGTGCTCGTCACCGGCCCGACCGGCTCTGGCAAGTCCACCACGCTGGCCGCCATGATCGACTTCCTCAACGACACCTTTGAAGGCCACATCCTGACCATCGAGGACCCGATCGAGTTCGTCCACAAGTCCAAAAAATGCCTGGTGAACCAGCGCGAGCTGGGCCCCATACCCATTCCTTCGCCAACGCGCTCAAGTCCGCCCTGCGCGAAGACCCGGACATCATTCTGGTCGGCGAAATGCGGGACCTGGAAACCATTCAACTCGCCCTGTCGGCCGCGGAAACGGGGCACTTGGTCTTCGGCACCTTGCACACCTCCAGCGCCCCGAAGACCGTGGACCGTATCATCGACGTCTTCCCGCCGAACCAGCAGGCCCAGATCCGCGCCCAGTTTGCGGAATCCATCGAAGGCGTCGTCACCCAGACCCTGCTCAAGAAGAAAGGCGGCGGCCGCATCGCCGCGCTGGAAATCATGACCGGCACCACCGCCGTCCGGAACCTCATCCGCGAAGCCAAGCTTCACCAGATTCCCGGCATCATGCAAGCCAGCAAGAAAGACGGGATGCAGACCATGGACAACGCGCTCATGGACCTGGTCACCAAGGGCCTGGTGACCAAGGCCGAGGCCCAGGGTCGCAGCATGAACCCGAACCTCTTCGGCCCGACCGGCTCGGCCGCCAGCGCGGCCTAGTTCATCGTCGGGCCCAGGCACAGGCCGTCCCTGGGCCTTCGAACCACGTCGCAGAGGAGACGCCCATGGCCCTCAGCATTCACGACATTCTCAAGGCGATGGTGGAGAAAGACGCAGCCGACGTCTATCTGACGGTGGAACTTCCGCCGATGTACCGCATCCAGGGCATCACCCAGCCGATCGGCGACAAGCCGTTCACCAACGAAGAACTGGAGGCCCTGGCAAACGACGTAATGAAGGAAAAACAGCGGGCCGAGTTCGCCGAGAAAATGGAGATGAACCTGGCCTTGTATTTCCCCGACCTGGGCCGCTTCCGCGTCAATATTTTCCGCCAGCGCGGCAACGTCGGCTTCGTCATCCGGCAGATCAAGGTCGAGATCGTGCCCATCGACAAGCTGGGCCTTCCCCCCATCACCAAGGATATCGCCTTGACCAAACGCGGGCTGGTCCTCTTTGTCGGCGCCACCGGCTCCGGAAAATCCACCAGCCTGGCCGCCATGATCGATCATCGGAACGCGACGTCCCCCGGCCACATCATCACGGTGGAGGACCCGGTCGAGTTCGTGCACCGGCACAAGAAGTCGGTGATCACGCAGCGGGAAGTGGGATACGACACCCACTCCTTCCAGGCCGCGCTCAAGAACACCCTGCGCCAGGCGCCGGACGTCATCCTGGTGGGCGAGATCCGCGACACGGAGACGATGAAAGCCGCCATCGAATTCGCCGAAACCGGCCACCTGTGCATGGGCACCCTCCACGCCAACAACGCCAACCAGGCGCTCGAGCGCATCATGAACTTCTTCCCCCACGAGCAGCACGCGCAGATCTACCTCCAGCTCTCGATGAATCTGCGCGCCATCATCTCGCAGCGGTTGATCCGCGGCGTGGACGGGAAGCGTGTGGCCGCCCTGGAAATCCTCATGGACACGCCGAGGGTCAAGGAACTGATCAAGAAGGGCGAAACCGACAATATCAAGGAAGCGATGGAACAAGGCGTCCAGGAAGGCTGCCAGACGTTCGACTATGTCCTATTCAATCTGTACAAGGACGGCAAGATCTCCCTGGATCAGGCGCTGGCGAACGCGGACAGCGCCAACAACCTGCGGCTGAAGATCAAACTGGCCGGATTGAAAGCGGACGATAGCCCTGCCGGCGGCGGCGACCAATCCGACGCGGATAAACCCAAGGGATTCCAGATCCAGGGAGTCGGCGTACCGCTGAGAAAGCCGTAAGCCGGAGGAGAGAATCAGCGGCGCGCGGAAGAGGGTTGGCTGCCGAGGGATTCGAGATAGAGCGCGATCTTGTCCAGCGCCGCCGCGCTGAGCTTCTGCCCATACCAGGGCGGCATGGTCCGGTCCGGATAGCCCGGCACCACGTAGACGCCGGGATTGAGAATGGATTCGATCACATATTCGTGGACCGACTTGGCCTGGCCCCGGTAGCGCGGGTCAGCCAGTCTCGTCGGCCCGGTTGCTCCGAGCACCAGCGTCGGCCCCACCCGCCCTTCCGCCCCGGGAATGCCCGGGATCGTATGGCAGACCGGGCATCCGGCCCTCACAAAAAGTTGGGGGAGCGGCTCTTCCCCCGTCACAAGCGGCACCATGGTCGGAGAGATGTGCGGGACAGGAAGGGGCGCTTGCTTGGCAGAGCCGCTCGGGCCCATCCAATAGGCAATCAAAGTCAGCGCCAGCAAGCCGAGGCCGACCAGAAAAAAGATCCGGGCAAGTCGTTCGCGTCCCCGATCAGGCAAGAAAGCCCCTGGCGAGACTAGTAGAGGGGGGCCTGGGGACCGGGTCGCATTCCTTCCAGGTCCGGATCGGGATCGTTCGGTCCCCGCTGGACCACGTCATCCTTGGACTTCTTCCGTTCAACCCGCCGGAGCTCTTTTTCTTTCCGCTTTTCAGCCTTGTCGCGCTCTCGCTGACGCTTTGCGGCTGTGACTTTAGGATTGGTCGGCACGGCTCCTCCTCACGTTTTCATCGTGCACAGGGTCACGATTCCCGCACGATCTTCGCATCCAGCCTCCGCAGCCCGCGCAGGTCCATCAGGTATGTACCAGCATATCACGTGGCCCACTTAATCGTACAGCCAATCGCATGCGTGATCGGTTCAGCCGGCTCTCGTTGCGCAAGCAGCGCATCCAGGGCATCCCGGAGGTAGCGCCGCGTCACCGCCTCGGGCCGCTGCCAGTTATCGTCGATCTTGCTTGTGTAGCGAAGCCGGCGGTCCTTGTCGAACACGAAAATCTGCGGCGTGTGGGTCACCCCGAAGGCCCGCGCCACCTGCTGGGGCCCATCGCGCAGGTAGGGGAAATTGAAGCCCTTGTCCTTCGCGCGGGCGACCATCTGTTCGAGATTGTCCTCCGGATAGCGCACGTCGTCGTTCGCATTGATCGCCACTAACTGGACGCCCCGGCTGCCATAGTCGCGCTGAATCCCGACCACACGGTCCTCATAGGCCTGGACATAGGGACAATGGTTGCAGGAGAAAATCACCACCAGCACGGGCTTCCCGGCAAACCCCTCCAAACTGTAGGTCTTCCCGTCCACGCCGGGAAGAGAGAAGGGTCGAGCCGCCTCGCCGAGTTGCAGCGCCATGGTCAGACCGCCGAGGCCGAGGCAGGCCTATGTGGGAAGATCCATCGCACAGCGTACCCCGATCGTGCGATCCTGAAACTCCGGTTCGGCGGAAATCCGCATGGTCGTCCGGATCCCCATCGGCACGTCCGCCCAGGACCCGCCGCGAATCACCCGTTTCTCACCGGCGGACGGGCCCGTCGGATTCCGGGCCGGGCTTTTCTGGTAGTACTCGCGGTCATACCAGTCGGCCACCCATTCCGCCGCGTTGCCGGCCATGTGAAAGAGACCATAGGGGCTCTTGCCTCCCTCCTTGGTCCCGTGACGCACGCTCATCCCCTCAAGGCCGCTGGTCACCGGAACCAACGTGATCGCATCGCTCACCCAGACCCCGCGATTGTAATTCGCGATGTCCACGAAGGGTTGCATGTGGCCCCAGGGGTACCGGCGACCATCCGTTCCCCTCGCCGCCTTCTCCCACTCGGCTTCGGTCGGCAGCCGCTTGCCCGCCCACTTGCAGTACGCCTCCGCATCGGGCCAGGTCAGGCCGACCGCGGGCCTATTGCCGGCGGAAGTCACCGCTTCATCATCCCATGTTGGAGGGGGGCCGTGCTTAGCGGACTCGAGAAACTTCGCATAGAGACTGATCGTCACCTCGTATTGATCGATCGCATAACTCTTCAACCAGACTTTGTGTTCAGGCCGCTCGTTCGCCGCCCCGTCGTTGGAGCCCATGAGAAATTCGCCTTCGGGAATCACGAGCATGGGCGCTCCGTCTTTTCCGGTCGGACCGCCGGCCGGCCCATCCTTCGACGGATCCGCCGCGCCCACAGTCAACAGGCCCACCAACAAAAGTCCGGCTGCCCCCCATCCAGTGCGATATGGCCTCATGTAAGCCTCCAACGATCAATGAGGGAAAGAATGGAAATTAGTAACAGGAATGAGGGAACGGATCAAGGCCGCTTTATCGAACGGGAGCGTGTGAAGAAAGAAAAACCGCAGTGGAAAGAAGGTGGCGTCCCCAACGGGATTCGAACCCGTGTTGCCGGCTTGAAAGGCCGGCGTCCTAGGCCAGGCTAGACGATGGGGACGTTGCGTACCAGATGATTCAGACCAGGCTTCCCGCCGGGACAGAGTCCCCTTGGAGCCCATTTCTTGTAACAGATTTCCCCGGGCTAATCAACGCCTCATGCAAGAACCGCCTGCGTGGCCCGGCCATCCCGGTCGGATGAATTCGGTTGACTCCCGCATGGCCTTTCCGGCTTGAGTAGGACTTACGGATAGCCCGCTGAGATGACGGACTTCAACGCGGACACAACCGAGCCCTCTCATGGACGGCCGCCCCTCGTCGCCATCGGCGTGATCGTCGCCCTGGTGCTGCTGATTCCGACGGTCTTGTTTTACTCCATCGCGCCGGACGAGTTGCTCAAGGCAGGCGTCACGATCTTCTCCGACGGCCGGCAGCGGGCCTATCTGGCCGACCCAGGCCGATACGAGGGAACCGGCTATCAGGACTACTGCGTCCTCGAACCTCGGGATCGATTGACCATAATACAGCCGCCGCAACGGCCGGACGGCTCACTGCTCGCACGCGTCGAACGGACCGACCCCGCCGATGTGCCTTTTTGCCCCCCTCAGGCGTCCGTCTTCATACGGCCCCAGCAAGTCGTGCAGAAACAAAATCCCTGGGGCGAGTTCAAAGACCGCCTGAACCGCTTACTTTCCCGCTAAAAAAGTGGCGTTACCGCTTCAATCGGGCTGCGAATTGCTTGCGGAACTTGGCGAGTTTGGGATTGACGACGTAGGCGCAGTAGGGCTGGGCGGGATTGCGGGCGGCATATTCCTGGTGATAGCCCTCGGCTTCATAAAAGGGCGCGGCCGGGGAGATTTCGGTGACAATGGGCTTGTCGAACAGCTTTTCTCTGGTCAGCGTTGCGATCACTTCGCCGGCGATTCGTTTTTGTTTGGGCGAGTGATAGAAAATCGCCGACCGGTATTGCGTCCCTTCATCGTTCCCCTGACGGTTGAGCGTGGTCGGGTCGTGGATGGCGAAGAACACTTCGAGCAATTCCCGATAGGTCACGACCGTGGGATCGAACGTGATCCGCACCGCCTCCGTATGGCCGGTGTTCCCCGTGCAGACCGCTTCGTAGGACGGATTGGCCCCCGGCCCGCCGAGATAGCCTGACTCCACTGACTCGACCCCATTCAACTCGTCATAGACGGCCTCCAGGCACCAGAAACAGCCGCCCGCCAGGGTGGCCACTTCCGTACCGGCCCGAGCGCCTTCATCCGTCGTCATCGCGGGCCCTCCCTTGCACTGTGAACCGCGGCGGATGGAGACGCCGCCACCGGCCTTATACCATATCTCGGCCAGTTCGGCGCGGGCACTCGTACGGGGGCAGGCACGGCCAGTTAATCTTTCACGAGTTTCAGCGCATCATTTTATCGTGTGCAAATGACAGAGGTCTGCCGCGCTTCCATCCTCGGAGGGCGAGAGGGGGACGACCGAGGCCGCGGATGCATCTGGCGGGAACGGCCAACGAAAAGGAGAAGACGGCATGCATCGAACAAGTTTTTGGTGGGGCCTCGCTGTCGGCGTATTCGTCACCTGCCTCCTCGGCCAGTTGAGTCTCTCTTCGGGAAGCAAGCCCGTCGATCCGCCCCATGGAATCCCCGCCGAAGCGGTTGCCAAGTATCTGCACGCGGTCATTCAAGCGGATCGAGCGGTGTACACGACGGAGGTGGTGGAGCGGATGCAACTGCGCGGCGTTGTCTCCGCCGCAGAAAATTGGCGAGAGAGCGGACGGCTCCCGTTGCCGGCTCAATTTTTGATCGAGGCGGGCCGGTTGGTGGCGGAACAGAGGACTGGCCTTCGGTTCCGGTTGATCAGCAATTGGGCCATCAACAAACGGAACAGCCCGGCGACCGAGTTCGAAAAGGTCGGGTTGACGGAGATCCAGGCCAACAACGACCGGCCTTACACGGGCTTTACGACCGAGGGCGGAACGCGGTACTTCCAAGCCCTCTATGCCGACAAAGCGGTTTCTCAGAGCTGTATCGGCTGCCATAACGCCCATCCCGACAGTCCGAAGAAGGATTTCAAGCTCCAGAGCGTCATGGGCGGGCTCCTGCTGACAATCCCGCTGGCCCCATAGGAACGGCCGGCGGAACAGTCGGAAGAAGCCGCTTGCGCATTTGAAGAGGGCTCAGCGGGCTGGACCGTCCGGTACGACATGAGGGGGGATCGCCATGCGATCCCTCTCGCGGTTATACGAATTCTTGAGAGGGGGACCTGTATGAAGAAGCTCGCGATCGTCTGCAAAGAGGAAATCCAGGATGACCTGTGGGCTGTGCTGACTGAGTCCGGGGTCAAACGATATACAGTGATCGGCAACGTGACGCGCCGAGGGATCGACGACACCGTGCCGCCGGCTCCGTTCACGGAGGAGGAGTACATCATGCTCAACGTCGTCCTCATGGACGAGCAGGCGGACAAGACCATCCAAGCCCTCAGAACATTTCACGATCAGACGCTCGCCATCCATGGCCATAAGAACCCGCTCGACGTGGATGTGCAATCCTGCGAGGTCATTCTGTAAGTTCCGCCGCAAGTCATCTGTGCCACCGGCGCATGCTCCGCCGAGCATGGAGGTGGCATGAAAATCACCGGCCATGCTGAGCCGGTATGCACAGCGCTTCCCGGCGCATCTTTGGAAGGCAGTTGAAGGGCTCACGCAGGTTGGAACCGTGACCAAAACCGTGACCGAGGAAATGGCCACGGACGACGAAACGCAGAAGTGACTAAAAAAATGGTGAGCCGGCTGGGACTCGAACCCAGGGCCCTCGCCTTAAAAGGGCGATGCTCTACCGACTGAGCTACCGGCTCACCTAGGCAGGATGTTGAAACCGGCCGTCAACTGCGTTCTCGCATCGCTCAAACCCTCGACGTATCGCAAAAATACGCCTCGGCTTTTCGCTTGCTGCGGCCTTGTTGCCGACCGCTTTGAACACCCTGCGATAAATGCTGGCATCCGACAATAGGTCTTGTCAACGCCTTTTGGAGTGGTCGGGCCGGGCTTACCGGCGGGCACGGCCGGCAGCCGGTTTGCGACGCGGCGACGCCAGCGGATTCCTGAGGATGATGGTATGGCTCCGCTTGGAACCGGTGGAGACCATGTCGATCCGGCACTCGGCCAGCTCTTCGACCCGATCCAGATACCGCTTGGCCTCGGCGGGTAACTTCTTGTAGGTCGTAATCCCCGTGGTCGGCGTCGTCCAGCCCGGCAATTTCTGATAGACCGGCTCACAGTCGGAGAGCACCTGGATATCGGCCGGCATGTCCTTGTGGAGGATGCCGTTGTGTCGATAGCCGGTGCAGAGCATGAGTTCCTTGCACCCGTCCAGCACGTCGAGCTTGGTCACGGCCAGCGACGAGAGCCCGTTGATCTTGGTCGCATAGCGCACGAGGACCCCGTCGAACCAGCCGCAGC
>Ga0233425_10002195_pt1 | contig 39576 bp, 35 predicted proteins | sample Watercolumn_Towu_2_FD_181712 | JGI IMG/M metagenome (GOLD analysis project Ga0233425, IMG submission 181712) | Freshwater microbial communities from Lake Towuti, South Sulawesi, Indonesia - Watercolumn_Towuti2014_140_MG | ecosystem: Environmental > Aquatic > Freshwater > Lake | place... | reverse complement strand
CCAAGAACGGTTAAAAATGGCGGGGAGCTTACTTTTTCTTATACGTTAAGAAACCCATGCCGCATGATGAATAAATCGAGTCGTGCCCGCTGCGCAGGAGTTAACTCTCCGAAGGCGACCCCGCATCGCCGCATCATGCCCATCTCAATACCGCTGGCCTCGTCATCCCGGTCGCGACAATAGGCAATAGGTTGAAGCGGGAGTCCTTTGAGAACTATCTGTTCGGCCATGGCGCTATTGTGATCATAGCCGATGAACACATCTATTTCAAAAGGGGCTGAATCCCAGTCGCCTTGGTTGATGCAGAGAAACGAAATTCCCGTATGACTGATGTCAATGATCTTACCGAGTTCCTTGTACTGCGGTTGCTTGAGCAAAGCGTAGGCGTTGCCACCGACCCGATACCGCGCACTTTTCCTCTGTTCGTCTAGAGTTGCCTCTATAGCCATAAGAATCCGTCCCCAGGAAACACCAACGACCATCCATGGTTTGTTGGCAAAAACGAATAAATCCACACCTCGCCTGGAACATTTTCTCAGTTATTGTAATTTTATTCTCATTTGCCGGCCTAAGCCATTGTCAAAAAATAGCTTGGCGGTTTTAGGCTGTCGGATAGCACAATGAGCCGTACCGTAAGGCAATATCATTGGCCATGGTATTTTTTAACGGCTCCCAAGTTTAGGGGCCGATATTACCCAGCACCTCGGAGACCATGCCGAGCGGCTGGGTGCGTCCAACAGACTTTTAATCCATATCCTTCGGCACAAGGCTTGAAAATCTTCAATCAATTCGTCAAATCTGGTACATTATTTCCGGAAGCGGCGGATTGCCTCGTCAAGACGACCACCATAACCGAGGCAACCACAGCTGCTGACAGGATCTATTACTATAATGCCAGCCCATTCGATCCCTTGTCAATGTTTTCTTTATGAAGAAATGATGGATTTATACCTGTCTTTATTTCAAGACAACTACCTCCACCCAGCATTCAGAAACCATCCCACATCACAAAAACAGACACCAAGAGCCTAAATGGAGGCCTAACACGACCCATGTCCGATCTCGAACGCCTGCTCGCCACCCTCAATACGGCTGCTGAAGAAATCACAAGGCTTGAAGACGAAGCCAGAGCATGCCTCTACCTGTCTCGCGACACCGTGGGACACCGCAACCTCTTACGGCAAAAGGCCATCCTGCTTAGCGGGCTCGCCGATGAAATCGCAGATCTTGACGATATGCCGCCAAGGATCTCAGCCTTGGCCCAGGAGCGCATCGGCAGCTTTTCCTATGAAGCTGAACGAGCGCTACGGGTGGACAGCGTCTTCTACATGGCCGTGCTGCTCTGTCCTGAGGATCACAAAGACGGCATGCCCAACGAACTGGACATGTTCATTGTCCAGCTCCAGCAAGAAATGGCCCTGTTACAGACCGAGCAATGAACTGTATCCTTGGCAAACAATTCCATGACGTCCAGGTCGATTGCCCCTACGGCTTGCCCTTCACGGCTGTGTATCGCCAGGCGCATTTCGGCAGCCTGCCCGACAGGGCGATGGGGTTGTTTCTGGAGGCGGGCTTCCGCCGGAACGGCAACTATCTCTACACCATGGCCTGCCCTGACTGCAAGGCCTGCGTACCAATCCGCATTGCACCCAAAGAATTCCAGCCAAACCGTGGCCAACGGCGAGTCCGGGCCCGCAATCAGGACCTATCTATCACCATCGCCCCGCTCAAAATCACTGCCCAGAAGCTCGCCCTTTGCGACAAATTCCTCCAGACACGCTTCCCCGGCAAGGCCAGTTCAGGGCTTGACTACTACGCCGGTTTCTTCATCAACAGTCTGGGATCGACCTACGAGCTTGAGTTCCGCTGCCAAGAACACTTACTCGGCGTATCGATCATCGACATCTATCCTGAGTCCATCAACTGCGTCTACTTCTACTTCGACCCTGCGGAAGGCCGGCGCAGCCCCGGCACATTCAACATCCTCACCCTGATCGGCTACGCCCTCACCTATCAGATGCGCTATGTCTATTTGGGGTATTGGATTGAAGAAATTGCGGCCATGCGTTACAAGACACAATTTAACCCACATTACCTCTTACAAGACGGTGCATGGCAGAAACAACCACACCCTAATAAGGACCGAACCCCATGACCAAATCAATCCTACTGGTCGAAGACAATATCGACGACGAAATACTTACCCTCCGGGCCCTCAAAAAAAACAATATAGCCAACTCAGTGACCGTAGTCCGCGATGGCGAGGAGGCCTTGGACTATCTCTCCGGCACCGGCAAGTATCTAGGTCAAGACACACCTCTGCCAGAAGTGGTGCTGCTCGACCTCAACCTGCCTAAAATCAGCGGCATCGAAGTGCTGCAACGAATTCGCCAGCACAAACGGACACGACTGTTGCCAGTGGTGGTCCTGACAACCTCCAACGAAGAGGAGGACAAAATCAACTCATATCAGTACGGCGCCAACAGCTATGTCCGCAAACCCGTCTCTTTCGAACAATTTATCGAGGCCATCCGCCAGCTGGAGATGTACTGGCTGATCCTTAATCAGGTTCCCAAACGATGAGTGCCATGAAGCGTAACCAATCCGTTGCCACAATTGCCACACGACCCAGGAAGGCACTCGCCTCCTTCCTGGCTGCCAGCTGCCTCGCCATGCTGCTGCCTCTGGCTTCGCCTCTGGCGAGCGAGAGCAAACCGGGCAAAGTCCTCGTCGTCATGAGCTATGACGAACACAATGACTCGGAAATAGAAATTGCCCAAGGAATCAACGAAACGCTCACCGGGCCTCGCCTCCGTTACGTCTACCTGGACGCCAAAAATCACCTGGAGCAGGCCGCTGCCAATGCCAAAAAAGCCTACGCCGTCTTCCAGGAGTTCCAGCCGGACATAGTCATCAGTGCCGACGACACGGCCCAGGAAGTCTTCGTGCTTCCCTATCTTCAGGGCAAGACCTCCACCCCGGTGGTATTCTGCGGGGTCAACGACAGCGCCAGCCAGTACGGCTTCCCCAATGCCCAGGTCACCGGTATCGTCGAAAAAAAACACTACCGCCAAAGTATCGATTTTGCGCAGCTCATTGATCCTGGCATTAAGAAAATTGCCGTCATCTACAGAGACACCCCAGCCAACGAAATCAACCTGGATCAGATTACCCGCGAAGAAAAAGACTACGGAGTCACCATCTCCACCATTGTCGACGTGACGTCAAGTGCGGAACTGGTTGCCACTCTGCACCGGCTGGAACATACGGTTGATGCCCTGCTTGTCCTCAACCTGGCGGGGATCCTGGGACCCTCTGGCGAAACAATGAAACAAAACGCCGCCATGGCCCTGGCTGCCCAAACATGGACCAAGGCGAGCATAGGCGCCTCGAAAAACGATATCGAGCAAGGGATTCTCTGCGGCGTGGCCAAGGTCAACCTGGAGCAAGGACAGGTGGCAGGTAGAATGGCCAAAGAGATCCTGCTCGGCAAAACACCGGCAGAGATACCGGCCACCGAAAACAAAAACGGCCAGCGGATCATCAATGCCTCCACCGCAAGCCGCTTGGGGATCAAGCTCAAGCCCATGGTCCTGATCGGCACAACCCTTGTGCGATAAGCCGCCACCAAGACATAGCCTGTGACACTACTCCGCCATTACTACTCGGCGCTGGCCAACCACTCCAGCCTCGGGCGATTGATCGCTGTCAACCTGCTCACCCTGGCTGCCCTGACCACGGCCTTTGTAGTAATCCTGGGAACGGTGACCAGCCTCCGTCAACTCTTCCGGACCGAGGTCAACCACACAGTAAAGATGGCAGCCAAGAGCTTCATGCTTGGCAAGTCCTTCCTTATCCTTGAATCCGAGAGCCAATCCCTCCACAACGCCTCGCTCCACAACCCTGAGGGGGCAATCACCGGCAGCGCGGCCATCCTGAGCCATTTCGACGAGCTAATTCTAGAGGCCAGCACCAGCGACAACCTCTTGCGTCAGAATCACGGCATCGACATCATGCGCAACTACCGGCATGCCCTGGCTCAGCTCCTCGACGATGACATCACCATCAGCAAAGACGCCTTGACTCTTGAGTCGCACCACCGTCTCTTCCTGCAAAAACTTGCCTCCATTGAGGAAACGATCAGCGAAATGATCATGCAAGAAGTGCTGACGGGCAACGCCGCCACTGGCCTGCTCCAAATCAACGCCCTGATCCCATTCTGCCGCGAGCAGATCCTCTATTCCCGGTCCATGCTTGATCAAGCCGCTTACGACCGCGACATCGCCAAGCTCATTGCCCCAGATCAAAACCAGGCCTCGGCAAGCCTGACCACAGCTATCACCAACCTGCGCCAGACCTTGGCCACCATGACCTCAGCCGACCCGGCGATCGCCAACGAGGCGGAAAACATTCTCGCCGCGATTCCGCCATACCAGCAAACGGTTAAACACCTGCACCAGGCCATCAATTCGGCGTCTCAGCTCGCCAAGGACACTGTGCGCACCAGAAACGACATTATCCACTTTCTCTCCGGCGTTGACCAGGAAACCTTGGAGTCCCTGCGGAGGGCCGAACAGAGGAGCACCGAGTTGCTGGCCCGGACCACACGGACGATCTACTCGGTAACCGCCCTGATTCTCCTCGTCAGCATGGCAGGCGGTGCCCTGGCCCACATCGTCGCCCGGCAGCTCTCCCTCTCGGCAAAGACAGCGGCAAGCGCACGCTCTGCCCTCCACGACCAAATCATCAAACTCGAGGAAGAAATCGCCGCTCGCAAACATGCGGAAGAGGAACTTCGCAACTTCAGTGAATCCCTTGAGGCGATTGTCCAGAAACGGACCCAAGACCTCTCGGCCACCACAGAGGAGTTAGCCTCTCTGATTACCGCCATGTCCCATGACTTGCGCACCCCGCTACGAGGGATCGCTGGCTTCGCCCATGCCTTGCGCGAAGACTACGGCGACCGCCTTGACCACCAGGGCCGCGCCTATCTCGACCGGATCCAAGAGGCATGCCTGCGCTCTGGCGACTCCGTCGACACGATCCTTGAACTGTCCCGGCTCTCCCGCTGCCCACTGTCTCCAGCAAAAATCGACCTGAGCGACATCATCCAATCGATCATCGCCGAGCTTAAGCGCAACGACCCTGATCGACAGGTTGGCACTGTGATCGCCCCATCCCCGCCGATACAAGCAGACCCCAGACTTGTCAGGGCGCTGCTGGAGCCCCTGGTGCATAACGCCTGGAAATTCACCAGTCAAACCAGCAAGGCCATCATCCAATTCGGCAACCGGATAGAGGGCGACAAACGGGTATTCTTCATCAAGGACAACGGGGCCGGGTTCAATATGGCCTATGCTGGCAAACTCTTTGTCCCGTTCCAACGGCTCCACTCTCCAGATCAATTTCCCGGAAGCGGCATTGGACTCGCCATGGCCCAACGGATCGTCAAACGCTATCAGGGAGAAATCTGGGCTTACAGTCGTGAAAACTTGGGCACCAGCGTCTTCTTCACCCTCCCCGGCACCGAACTGGACAACGACACATGAAGTGGTCCTTGCTCCGCACCCACACCATCGCTGCCGTCGCCATCATCGCCTTGACACTCAGCGCAGGGGCCTTGGTGGGTATTGGCATCCGCCTGGAGTCTCGCCAGATACATGCGCACTCCTACCCTGCCACCATCCAGCTCGAACTGGAAAAACTCGAACAGATTCACTGCCAGGCCCGGGCTGCCCATGCCCCAATCGCCCCCGACAACGCAACGGCAGCACTCCTTGCCCTGCATGAGGCAAGCATGGCCATCGACGCCCAGAACAGCAGTCACGGCACGGATGGTGGGGCTGAGACACCACCCCTTGCCAACCAGATGGATTCATTGCGGGAGAGTTATCTCACCCTGCTGTCCACCCATAACGAGAGCATTAAGAGCCAGCAACTCACCCAGGAGCTGCTCACCCTGATCGATCAGCGCCTCTCCCTTCTGCCCCCGACCTTGATCGATCAGGTCCAGCCAGACCTAGACTTGTTGCGAATCCAGATCAACCGCCTCTCCCTGCCCGGAGACAACTCCCAGCCGGAGGCACTCGAGGACATCCACCATAGGCTTGTCGCCCATATGTCCGACCCTACAGTCAAGAAATCCATGGACCTCATCCTGGACCGCTGCCGCCAGGAAATCGCCTCCCAAGCAGCAATCCGTGACCAAGAACAAACCCTCAGCCAGTTATCGTCCAGCTTCGCCAGCCAGGCGGAGGCAACAAACAACGAATTCGTCTCCGCCCTCGCCCTGAAGGAGACCTGGTGCCAAGGGCTGACGTTTCTTGCGCTGCTTTCGCTGGCCGCCATCTCTGGGTTGCTCTTGGTACTCACCAAAAGACGGCTTGACGCTTTCCAGAAAGATTCCTCGCTGATAACCCAATCGTTCCATGCAGACAATGGCGGCTCCCCACCGAGACACCTGGCCAGTGACGAACTGGAGAGAACCCTTAAACTCATCGAGGAGGTGACGGGGCATCTTGCCCAGGAGCAAATCCTGGCGTTGGAATACCGGCAACGCTGGCAAACACTGTTTGACGCCATGGAGGAATGGGTTCTGATATGTGACGCCAACGACACCTGCACCGCCTCCAATGCCAGAGCCAAAGACTTGGTCGGCCTCGAAGCGGCTCAGGTAATCGCACACCCGCTGGCCGCGGTGCTGGAGGGACACGTCGGCGCCACCCTCAACCCAGGACTCGCCCACGGCCTGGCCAGCCAATCCCCCTTTGAGCACAGCCAAGACATCCAGCATCAGAACGGCTCTCTGATCCCGGTTATTATCAAGGGGCAACCGATCTTTGACCCTGCCGGGCTCTTTCAAGGATTTACTCTACTCATTCGCAACCTGAGCAAAAAGCGCCACGCCGAGGTCCTGCTGAGCCAGGCTACCCAAGCCACTAAGTTCCTCAACCAGGTTCTGGAACTTGCCCTGCTCAACGCCGACCTCCCTGACCTTATCGACCGTTTCGTCGGCCTCCTCGCTGAAAACTCATGGCTCGGCATCCAACCAAACATCGCCTTTTTTCTACTCGATAGAAAATCCCATTGCCTAGCCTTGACGGCCCACCGCGGCATCGACAGCCAGGTCATCACCTCCTGTTCCCTGCTCCCCATCGGCACCTGCCTCTGTGGCAGGGCTGCCCAGTCCGGCAAGGTAATCTTTGCCGACTGTCACGATCCTCGTCACGAGATGCGCTATGCAGGCATGGCTCTACACGGCCACTATTGTCTGCCTGTCCATACGGTGGCAGGTGAGATCATCGGCGTGGTGGCGCTATACCTCCCTCCCGGTCATCCCAGAGACGGCGCCGTCGAATCGATCCTTAACAGCGCCACCACCATGATCGGTTCGATTATCCGCCGCCGGCAAGCTGAAGATGAGATAAAGTCGCTTAATCAAAATCTCGAGCAACTGGTAGCGACCCGCACCGCTCAACTGACCGCTGCCAATCAGGAACTGGACGCCTTCGGCTACTCGGTATCCCACGATCTTCGCGCCCCGCTCCGCGCCGTTGATGGTTTCAGCCAAGCCATCAGCGAGGATTACGGCCCTGACCTCCCCCCCCAAGCCCAAGACTACCTAGCCCGGATCAGAGCTGGGTGCACGCGCATGGAGTCGTTGATTAACGATCTCTTGCAGCTCTCTCGGCTGACCCGCTTCGAACTGAAGCGGGAGCGAGTGAACATTTCACAATTAGCTCAAGATATTAGCGAAGAAATACGGGCGGAATCCCCCCATCGTATGGTAGAGTGGCAAATTACTCCAACCCTGGAAGTCATGGCCGATCCCACCATGACCAGGGCAGCGCTGACCAACCTCCTTGCCAATGCCTGGAAATACAGCGAACACACTGCCAAGGCAAAAATTGAATTTGGGCGGCTCAGCAACGATGTCAACCAAGTAGTCTTCTTTGTCAGAGACAACGGTGCTGGCTTCGACATGCGTTACTCCGACAAACTATTCAAGCCGTTCCAGCGGCTGCACTCGGCCGGCCAGTATGTCGGCAACGGAATCGGCCTGGCAACGGTGCAGAGGATCATCCACCGGCACGGCGGGACAATCTGGGCCGAAGGGAAGGTCGGAGAAGGCGCGACGTTTTATTTCACACTCTCAGGCCCTGAATGACTCATCAGGCTGAACGACGCATACACCCATGATGAAAAAACAGCTCAAATTGCTCCAGATTGAAGACAATGACGACGATGCCCTTCTCATTGTCCGCAGCCTGCAAAAATTCGGTTACCAGACGGCATCACGCCGGGTGGAAACCGCCAAAGAACTCCGCCAGGCCCTTGCCGACGGCTCGTGGGATATCGTGCTGGCCGATTATGCCTTACCCGATTTCGACGGAATGACCGCCCTTAAACTGGTCAAAAAGCACCAGCACATTCCCTTCATTTTGGTGTCAGGAGCCGTGGGCGAAGAGGCCGCCGTGTCGATCATGAAGGCCGGCGCCCATGACTTCATCGTCAAAGATAAGCTGGATCGCCTCGGCCATGCCGTTGAGCGCGCCCTGCGGGAAATGGCGATATTGAAGGAGAAGGAGGACAACGAACGCATCATCCAGGCGGTCATCAAGGGGATGGCCCAGGCGACTGGACACCAGGCCTTTCATAACATCCTAACCGGAATTGGTGAATGGCTGGGCGCCGAACATGGGATAATTGGCCGACTGGGGCCAGGAGCAACCATCGAAACCATGGCCTTCATCGCCGACAATCGGCCGTTGGGCAATATTCGTTACGACCTGGAAGGATCCCCCTGCGCCGAGGTCATCAAGCAGGGGGTAACCCTGATCAGCCACAATCTCGCCAAGACCTATCCGCAAGCGCGCCATCTGGCAGTCCTGGAGGCGGAGAGCTATCTCGGTCTGCCCATCATGAACAAAGATCAGGTGCCCATCGGCATCCTGTCCTTCATGTCCCGCCGCGAGTTGAGACCTCCGGACCGCTATCAGCTCATCCTCGAACTGGCTGCTGTCCGCACTGCCAGCGAACTGGAACGCCTGGACAGCGAGGCCAAACGCATCCGCCTGGAAAGCCAGCTGCGTCACTCCCAAAAACTGGAGGCCATTGGCACCATGGCGGGAGGAATTGCGCATGATTTCAACAATATTTTAACTGGCATCCTCGGCTACTCGGAAATGGCCAGACATGAGCTGGTCCACCTTCCCGAGACCCAAAGAAAGATTGACAAAGTCCTGCAGGCCGGCAACCGCGCCAAGGAGTTGGTCCAGCAGATTTTAACCTTCAGCCGTCATACCAGCGACGAAAAAAAGGTTGTCGACCTATCCTCCATCATCCGGGAGGCCATGAAGCTCCTGCGGGCGTCCATACCCACCAGCATCGATTTCTCCCTGGAGATCGACAATCACTGCGCGGTCAAGGCTGCCCCAGGCCAGATGCATCAGATTATCATGAATCTGTGCACCAATGCCTATCATGCCATGACACCGGAGGGGGGGCTTTTGACCGTACGCCTCGACCAAGCCGTGCTGGATAGGGAGGCAGCAAAACGGTTCGGTGTCACAGCCGGATCGTTCGTCAGGTTGACAGTTAGCGATACGGGACACGGCATCCCCCCGGAAGTCAAGGAACGGATATTCGACCCATACTTCACCACCAAGGACAAAGGAGTCGGCACCGGCCTTGGCCTTGCCCTGATCCACGGCATCGTCCAAAGCCATGATGGTGCCATTTCTGTGGAAAGCGAAGTGGGCAATGGCGCAACCTTCTCCATCTGGCTGCCTGCCGTTGCCTCGCAGCCTATCGACGCATCACCAACGACTATCGAGCAACCCCTGACCCAGGGGACAGAACGGATACTCCTGGCCGACGACGAGCAACTGATCCGTCAATTCGCCCAAGAAATCCTCGAGTTGGCAGGTTATCGCGTCACCCTGGCCAGCAATGGCCAGGAGGCATGGACACTGTTTCAAAAAGATCCGACAGCCTATGATCTGATTCTCACCGACATGACCATGCCCAAGATGTCGGGCATGGAACTGGCGCAGCACTGCCTGTCCCTGCAAGCGAAGGTGCCGATTATTCTCTGCACAGGTTTTAACGACCAGATAACCAAAGAAAACGCTTTGCAGGCCGGGGTCAGCGCTTATCTAACCAAGCCACTGCCCGCCAATATCCTCTGCCTGGCAATCCGTCAAGCCTTGGATGGGGTCGCACTGGACTCTCCCCACTGATTTCCTTACTCGAGAGTCAGGGAACATCCACTCGCTCACTCCCCAAAAAACAATAACGGCCAGAAAGAACCCTCCTTCTGGCCGTTATTGTTTTTTGGGGAGCGGCACAAGCCGCCCTGAAACAATCAGTGCTTGCTTGCTCCTTCGGCGCCAATACCGATATAGGTCCTGACCTTCTCGGCCTCAAACAGTTCCTCCGCCTCCTTCTCTCGCGTCATGAGAGAGACCAAGATGCCCATGAGAAACGCCAGACCAATGGAAAAGACGCCAGGGTTCTTCATCTTGAACGGCGCAGGTTTCACAGCTGCTTTGGCCGTATCGGCATCCGCTTTGGCCTTGGTCAACTCAAGCTGCTTGGCTGCCAAATCGGCAGGAGCCAGTCCCGGGGCCGCAATCACCTTCTCGAGCTTGGTCACCGCCTCTGTCGCCGCATCCATGGCCTTCTTCTCCTTGGCCTGCATGACATCGATATAGACAGTGGGGGACATGACGATCAGCGTGACCGCCAAGATCATGCCGGTGTAGATGCTGGCCACCGCACCGCTAGTCGTGAACCGCTTCCAGACGATGGACATCAAGAGCGCCGGAAAATTGGCGCTAGAGGCCACGGCAAAGGCCAATCCCACCATGAAAGCCACGTTTTGGCCCTTGAAAAGAATGCCCAGGATAACGGCAAGAATACCAAGACCTAGGGTGGCAATTTTAGCCACCTTCATCTCTTCTTTCTCATTGGCTTTACCGCTGCGGAACACCCCGACATAGAGGTCATGGGACAAGGCCGAGGCGCCAGCCAAAGTCAGACCGGCAACCACTGCCAGGATGGTAGCAAAGGCAACGGCACCAAGGAACCCCAAAAACAGCGTGCCGCCAGTAAACTCAGCCAAGGCCAGGGCCGCCATGTTGCCGCCCTTATCAATCCCCATGATGAAATCCTTGCCAACCAACAGGGCCGCGCCAAAACCGATGGTGACAGTCAGAATGTAGAAGTAGCCGATGAAGCCGGTGGCATAGAACACCGACTTACGGGCCTCCCGGGCGTCGGGCACGGTGTAGAAACGCATGAGGATGTGGGGAAGCCCTGCCGTACCGAACATCAAGGCCAGCCCAAGGGAAAACGCATCGAGCGGATTAGAGATCAAGCCGCCGGGTTCCAGAAACGCCCCGCCGTACTTCTCGGATACCATCTGAAACAGCTTGGGGTAACTGAAATCCACCTTGCCCAGGGTAATGAGCACCAGAATGGTGGCGCCACCAAGCAGCAGTACCGCCTTGATGATCTGAACCCAGGTCGTCGCCAGCATGCCGCCGAAAAGCACATAGGCGATCATCAAGCCGCCAACGATATACAGTGCCAGCTCGTAGGGCAGATTGAACATCAATTTGATCAGGGTGCCAGCGCCAACCATCTGGGCCGTGAGGTAAAACAGAACCGTGACCAAGGAGCCGATGGCCGCAGCGGTCTTGATCGGTTTGGGCTGAAGGCGGAAGGCGACAACGTCAGAGAACGTGTACTTGCCGAGATTACGAAGCGGCTCGGAGATCAGGAACATGACGATCGGCCAACCGACCAACCAACCTACCGAGTAGATCAAGCCGTCATAGCCCTTGGTGGAAACGAGTCCGGCAATGCCCAGGAAGGAGGCGGCGCTCATGTAGTCACCGGCCAAAGCCAGCCCGTTCTGGAACCCTGTGATACCACCACCTGCAGCATAAAACTGGCTGGCGGTCTTAGTTTTTTGGGCGGCCCAGTAGGTAATGCCCAGTGTTGCCGCGACAAATATTAGAAAACAAATAACGGCACTTGGATTCAAAGTACCAATAACTGATTGAAACTGCGCTGCTTGTGCTGGCATACCCATCACCCTCCAAACCGTTTCTTGACACGTTTTACCATGTCGTCATAGGTGTTATTGGCCCAAAAAATATAGATCCCGGTAAGAACCCATGAGAGGACAATCACGCCTACCGCGATCGGGATGCCAATGGTAATTGCAGAGCCTGCGGCAAACTTTTGCGCCAGAAACGGCTTGTTGTAGGCGATCAAAGCGATAAACCCAAAATAGAGGACTAACTCGGCAATGGTCAACACTAGAGATACTGTATTCTTTTGGGAGGCGAGCGCCTTAAACTCGGGATCGTCAAGGATTTGCTGGATTGATTTTCCGCTCATCGTTCACCTCCACTCAAATGCTGGTGGTGACGGGGGGCCATTTTGTTCATCATGGGCGATCTCCTTTTTTGATAATTTAATACCACTTTGTAACACTCACATATGCCAGTTTGACGATGTATAGCATAGTATTTTTGTGCGTGCAACTACTTATGTAGTAGTACCCACCAAAAATAAATTTGAGCTATCCTGCCACAATGGGCACTCGCATTACGTGATCAGTTAAGTGGTACCGGCTTTCAAGACGGGCTGCTTTACCAAGAAGGAGGAGCTATTGCTCTCAGGACACCGCAATGTCAGGCATCGGCGAAATCAAGCGGCGGGTTCTTCAGATACTTGACGAACTTTGACTTTTCAATGGCATTGGTGTAGGCATCTTCGGCTGCTATCCTGCCATTCTCTAAATGATCAAGGATCGCATCATCAAGTGTCTGCATGCCATATTTTTTTCCGGTCTGCATAGCAGATGGAATCTGGAAAGTCTTTCCTTCACGGATCAAATTACGAACCGCGGGGGTGCAAATCAAAATTTCCAGGGCCGCGCAACGCCCCTTCTTGTCGATCCGCTTAAATAGCGTCTGTGACACCACCGCCTTCAATGCATCAGCCAATGTCGATCGAACCTGGGCCTGCTGGGTAGAGGGAAAGATTTCGATAATACGATCGACGGTCTTGGCGGCATTCAAGGTGTGGAGGGTGCCAAACACCAGATGACCGGTCATTGCCGCCTCCATGGCCAAGGCGATGGTTTCCAGATCGCGCATTTCTCCGACCAGGATAATATCCGGATCCTCACGCAACGCCCCGCGCAAGGCGGCGGAAAAGCTCTTGGTGTGCATCCCCACCTCGCGGTGATTGACAATGCACTTCTGGCTCTTGTGTACAAATTCTATAGGGTCTTCAATGGTCAATATATGGTCGCGCCGCGTCTTGTTCGCTTCGTCGACGATGGCGGCCAGCGTAGTCGACTTACCGCTACCGGTAGGGCCGGTGACCAGAACCATGCCCTTGGGCAGGGACGACAGCTTGGAGACAACCTTGGGAAGACCCAATTGCTCGCAGGTCAGGATATCGCTCGGAATTTCACGAAACACCGCGCCAATTCCGTATTTCTGCATAAAAAGATTTCCCCTGTATCGGGCCAATCCGCTAATTTCGTAACCAAAATCGACGTCCCCACATTCCTCGAACTCCTTGATCTTCTCTTCGGTCACAATCTCATAGAGCAAGGCCCTCAGGGTATCATTTTCAAGCACATTGTATTTGATCTTCTCCATCTCGCCTCTGATTCGCAAAATCGGCTGTTGGCCTGCAACCATATGAAGGTCAGACGCCCCCTGTTCGTGCATCAGCTTGAAAAACGCATCTATCTGGGCCATATGTTCTCCTTTTCCATTGGCGACAACAGAGGATAGAGGGCACCCCCACACCCCTCTGTTGTCTTTCCCTGCCATTACAAGTATAGTAAGGCATGTCACTTGGCAACTTAGTGGCCTATGCCCTAAACAATGTCATTTTAGCAAACTTTGAATATCCCGTAGATTTTTTTTCTTACCATCACCAACATGGCGCCATATCACCTTCCGGTCGTGCCAATGCCATACATTGACTTACACCTCCACTCAACCCTGTCCGACGGCACCCTGACTCCGGTTGAAATCATCTCCCAGGCCAGCCGCAAAGGAATATCGACCATCTCCATCACTGACCATGACACCATGGACGCCTACCCGGAGGCCATCTTCGCCGGCACACGGGCAAATGTTGAGGTCATTTCCGGGGTCGAAATCACCGCCCACTACCACAACCACTCCCTCCACATCCTCGGTTTTGGAGCACGCCACGACACCCCCGCCCTGATCGGCGGCCTGCAAACCATTCAAGAAGCTCGTCAGGACAGAAATCATCGGATCATGGCGAAACTGCAAGGCTTCAACCTGCCCATCTCCTTGGCAGACTTGCCGCAAGGAAAAGGCCAAACCGGCCGGCCGCACATCGCTCAAGCGCTGGTCCGCAAGGGTGTTGTCCGCAGCGAGCAGGAGGCCTTTGCCAAATTTCTTCGCAAGAACGGCTCAGCCTATGCCAGCCGGCAGTTGCTCCCGGTCCGCCAAGCCATTACGATGATTGCCAATGCCGGAGGAGTCGCTGTTCTTGCCCACCCCGGCACTCTGAAGATGACTGAGCCTGACTTGGCTACCTTGGTGGGGCGACTCATGGATGAAGGACTGAGCGGCGTCGAGGTCTATCACCCCATGAACTCTGAAAAAACAGTACAGTTTTTACGCAAACTCTGTCATAATTTCGGCTTGGCCATCACTGGCGGCAGTGATTTCCATGGCCGCGAAGGAGACAAGGCTCCCATAGGGGAAGCTGGTGGCAAACGTCGGGTGCCAGCAGACCTCCTCTGCGCGCTCAAGTCAAAAATTGCCCAAGCCAAGAACTTCGCCCTTCCGCCTGACCGATTCCACACCACCGAGCAAACAACGCCATGCACACCATCCTGATTGTCGACGATGAACCCAACTACCAGATAGTCTTGGGAGAGTTTCTGCGCGACGAAGGTTTTGAAACCTTGACCGCCGACAACGGCCAGCAGGCCCTTGATCTGGTCAAGAATAACGACATCAATCTGGTGATCACGGACATGCAGATGCCGGGCATGGACGGATTCGCTCTGCTCCAGGCGATCAAAGAATTCCGCAACACCATTCCAGTCATCATGATCACCGCCTACGGGGAAGTGGAAAAAGCGGTCCGTGCCATGCAGCTTGGGGCCTTCAACTACCTGACCAAGCCCTTTAACACCGAGGAACTACTGGCTTGCGCCAACAAAGCCCTAGAGCACCACTCACTGGCTCAGGAAAACAAACGGTTACAGATGGAGATGAGCAGCCGTTACCACTTTGACCAGCTCATCGGCAAGAACAAGGCCATGGTCCAGCTCTACAGCCTGATCGAACGGGTAGCCCCCAGCCAATCCACCGTACTGATCACTGGCGAATCTGGAACCGGCAAAGAGCTGGTCGCCCGGGCAATCCACTATAACAGCACCCGCAGTCAGGCTCCATTCATCTCGGTTAACTGCGCAGCCCTGCCGGAGGCTCTGCTGGAAAGTGAATTTTTTGGTCATGAACGCGGCGCTTTCACCGGCGCCGTAGCCATGCGCAAGGGAAAATTTGAAGCGGCGGATACGGGCACCATCTTTCTTGATGAAATCGGCGAAATGCCCTTGCCGCTCCAGGCCAAACTGCTCAGAGTACTCCAAGAAAAATCCTTTGAGCGAATCGGCGCGAACAAAACGATCCACGTCGATGTCCGAATCATAACTGCAACCAACAAGGACTTGAAAGACGAAGTGGCGCAGGGGACCTTCCGTGAAGATCTCTATTACCGGCTCAACGTCATCCACCTTGCTCTCCCACCCTTGCGGGAACGCCCAGACGACATTCCGATCCTGGCTGAACATTTCGTCAGAAAATATGCCGCCCAAAGTGGACGGCCAGACCTGACCATTGCCCCAGAGACCTTGCGAGTCCTCGCCTCTCTCCCCTGGGATGGTAATGTCAGAGAACTGGAGAATACCATCGAACGTGCCACCGTCCTCTGTCCCGGTTCGGTAATCGAACCGGAAGACGTCCAGCCATTGTCCGGAGTCGTTGGCGATACAGACACCCCCCCTGTCAACGTCAGCGTCGATCAAATTCCTCCAGAGGCAAAATTGACCGATGTCCTGAATGACATTGAGGAGAAGATGCTCCACAGGGCGCTTGAGGAGACCAACTTCGTCCAGACTCAGGCCGCCAAGAAACTAGGGATAACCAAAAGCCTGCTCCAATATAAAATGAAGAAATTTCAGATCAGGCGCGGGGACGAATAGACGACAAACGGAGGGAAGAGTCTGGAGGGGCTCAACACACGGCCCAGAGGACGAGAGCGGTGATCATTCCAGGGGAGAGGCAAATCTCCGGCTGCGGGACAGGCTCCCCCAGCCGAGCTTATTGCGCAAGATCTCAAAGTAGCCTTGGCGCGAGGAACCAATCAGTTGCAAAGTCCGCTCGGATGCCATGATCTCCAGCACATGATTGTCCGTCATGTCCCAGACGATCCGGCCATCAATGATGATCTTGACTTCCCCGCCATCATATGCGACCAACCGGGAGGCCAAGCGGGTGCCAGGCGCCAACAGCACGGGCCGACTGTCCAGCATGAAGGGACAGATCGGGGTCACCAGGATGGAAGGGAGGCTGGGATGGACAATTGGCCCGCCTGCCGAGAGATTGTAGGCTGTGGCTCCGGTGGGGGTAGAAAAAATCAGCCCATCGGCGCGGTAGGTGGTGATCAGCTCCTCGTCAGCCCAGGTGGCAAGGGCAAGCAATCTCCCCAGTTTACCTTTGCTGACCACCACATCATTTAAGGCGTATTGCCATTCCGTCTTCTCATGGGCACCGGCAAGACGCACCTTGAGCATCATCCGCTTCTCGATCCTGAACTCACCTTGAAGAATGGCCGTCAGAGCCTGAAAACGTTCATCCTTGGCCACCTCGGTCAAAAAACCCAAATCCCCCAGATTAATCCCCACGACTGGAATTCCCAGTCGGCTCGCCTGATCCGCCACGTGGAGCAAGGTGCCGTCCCCCCCCAAAATCACAAGCAGATCTAAGCCCGGTCGCACCTCATCGATCACGGTGCACACAGAATGCCGGGCAAACCACTCGGCAAGCTCGGCGGCAATCGTCACCGGCTCCTCTGAGCCTTGGCGCAGGATGATGCCAACCGTGTTAATGCTCATACCGATCCTCGTGCTCACCCCTGGCCGAGTTCTTTGGAACGCCTGGTCGCCGCTTCAACCGCGTCCATGACGATGCCGCTAAATCCAGACCTGGCCAATTCGTGAAGCCCTGCGATTGTGGTACCGCCAGGTGATGTCACCATCGCCCGGAGTTGGGCTGGATGTTCATTGCTTTCTATGGCCAACTTCACGGAGCCGAGGACCGTCTGCAGCACCAAGAGCTGGGCATCCACCCGACTGAGCCCCACCTTGACCCCGCCATCGATCATGGCCTCGATAAAACTGAATACATAGGCTGGCCCAGATCCGCTTAATCCCGTCACCGCGTCCAGATAGTTTTCTGCCAGGACCACAGAACGGCCAACCGCATCAAAAATGGCGCGCGCCTTGGCCATGTCCTCAGCAGTCGTACCAGCCCCCGGGCTCAAGGCCGAGGCACCCTCCTGGATCAGTGCCGGGGTGTTGGGCATTACCCGCACCAAACGACATTGGGTGGCGGACAATCTTGCCTCCATAAAGGCAAGCGGGATGCCTGCAGCAATAGAAATCACCAGATGTCTGGAGCTAATGACAGACCTGATGCTGTCCAACACCGGCCCCATGACCTGGGGCTTGACCGCAAGTATGAGAATCGTGCAATCAGCGACAAATTCGCTGGCCTGAGCGCAGGTTCGGATGCCGTATTGACCCGTCAAGAGTTGTTGACGGCCAGCATCTGGATCCGCAGCCCAAATTTGTTCGGGACCAGCAAGACCGGCCTTGATGATTCCCTGAATCAAGGCTTCGGCCATTCGACCGCCGCCTACAAAACCAATGGTATCGTTCATTTTTACATTCCTTAGCTAACTATTTAGTATTTATGTCAAAAATTCACCATTAAAAATTCCAAGAAAAAACGTCCTCCATGACAACAAGCTGCAGGTGGATGGAGAACATGAATATTGACCACGCACAACTGAGTGCTTATTAAACAGAACAGTAGCATACCGAATCAGAGCCCAAAGTTCAAAAGAATTGCGCAGCCCTGCTCAATTGCAGGCCATTCTGAAAACACACCTTTTCCCTTGACAACAAACGGCCATTACTCTATGTTGAGCCCCCATAAAATCAATTGTTGGGGAGTGGTCTAATGGTAAGACAGCAGACTCTGACTCTGCCTATTCGGGGTTCGAATCCCTGCTCCCCAGCCATAACTATAATAACAGGGTTCTGTCGATTTACCGTCAGAGCCTTTTTTTATTGGCGTTACGTACTCGAATGGGCGCGACCAGCGCCCACACTGGCCAGACAATTTTAGCCTAACCCCCAACGCCCCAAAGATTTAAAACCTACAACCACGACCTGGTGCCCATAACGGACGCCAGTGATGATTGGACACCGAACGGCAGGGTGCCGTAAAAACTGCTCCCCCCTGGTTTCGCCCAAGGTTATGCCCATGGCCATATCAAGACACCTAACGCGACTTTCGTCACTGGTGATCAACCGGTATGTCATCCTCATCACCATTCTCCTTACCTACACCGGAATACTTCAAAACTACGGTGGGTTGCCATCGTTTTCCGGGGCGTGGCGTTTCGAGATTCCCCTGATTCTCTACCTCTACTTTTACCTGAACACAATACTCCGACCAACCCGCTGGCAACCACTACTGGCGGCTGCCCCACTTGTACTCATATATGTCGGGTTCGACATCTACTTCATCCTCTTCGGGCGCTTGCCCCACATCACAGAAGTAACAGAACTGCCGGAGATGTTCGAGGTTCTGCCGGTGGCCATCGACATCCTGGTCGTTTTAATTGTCGCAAGCCCCATGGCTCTTATCGTTGCCTCAATCGACTACAAAAAAACTCGTGCCCTCTTGCTAGGGGCTCTGCCGTTGACGGCAATAGTCGCTAATATCGAGGTTGCGCCAGAATCTTTCATGGAGGCCTTCAAGGAAACCCAACTCGAAATCATCTTCTATTCCGACGCCCACAGCACTCGCAATGTTGGGCGACTCGGCATGATGCTATATAATGAGGCCAGGCGAAAAAGCTATCTCCAGAAGATCGCCGCATACCGGGACAACGCACGCTATCGAGAGCAATTCAACTCGGCAGCAGACAGCGTCAAGGCCCAAAAAGACAAACGCAATGTTCATCTGATTGTCCTTGAAAGTTTTCTTGACCCCTCGCTGATCAAAGGTGCACAATTCACCCCTTCTCCTGTCGACCCAGGTTTTGACAAACTCTTTCACAACAAGAGCGGGTTCTCAATTGCTCCGGTGTTCGCTGGCGGCACAGCCCAATCCGAGTTCGAGGTTCTGTGCGGCGTCCCAGCCCTGCGCGAACTATCAGGCATTGAATTCAACGTCTTTACCGGAACAAAAACTTATTGCCTCCCCCACCTCCTCTCCCAGGGGGGCTACCAGACTACCGTCACCAACTCCTTTGTGCCGGATTTTTACAATTCAACCAATGCCTACGCCGGCATCGGTTTTGATAAGATTTATTTTCCTCAAGAGTACGCAGTTGCCCGGGACACCTATTTTTCCAATGGAGACGTCACGGACGAAATGTACATTTTCGACGGGGTATTGCTCTCCCAAAACCTTGCATACATTAGCAAGCAAATCAAAGAACAAAAAGACACGCCTATCTTCAACTACATCCTCAGCATTTACGGCCACACACCACATGGCATAAATACCGACAAACGCCCCAAGGTTATCACGGTGGATAGCTCGTTAAAAGATGAGCAACTAACCAATTCCATTAATCAGTTCCATTATCGAACCAAGGCCATTGCCGAATATATTAACGCCCTGATTCAAGTCGATCCCAAATCCCTGATCATCTTGGTCAGCGATCATCTGCCGGCACTCACCTACGGTCCCAATAGCTACAAAGAACTCCAGTATCTTGATGGAGGCGAAGAAGCCATCCATATGAACCGTATCTACATTATTGAAGACGGCGTTGCCACGCAATACAACACTATCCACCATTACGACATCCCCAGAATCGTCCTCAACTACATAACCAAGGGAGAGTACTGCCAAGGGCATGCCTGTACATTCAAGACCACTCCCGATTCTATTAACACCGCCACCTACCGGGACGAATACATGACCATCATGGCCGAGGCCATGGGTGGCTGTGAACCGCCCCCCCCGCAAACAGGCTCAGACCACGACGAAGACGACACCCCCGCTCAACCCAACCCCCAACCAGGCGCCTAACACACCGCTAAAGTGGCCTAACAAAGGGGCTGTTCTAGATATGTCGCAGGTCTCGCTGGAGCCAACAAGTCCACGGCTTCATGCTGTTTTCATAGGGTCCGGGAAGTTGTCTTCAGAGCTAATGAAGATGAAACTCCTTTTGGGGGGCGAAATCGAAGTTGACGAAAACCATTTGGGTGGCAAACGCAAGGGCAAGCGAGATCGAGACGCTACCGGTCAAACACCTACAATTAGACGACAAATTATTAACTTTACTAAGAAAAATATTATTAGTTACAAGAAAATCCAGGAAGGGGTGCGCATGGCCAAGCCACCATGCCCCATAGCCGTTGTGTTTTTTTGAGGGAGAACGAGACAGAGCCTCACTGCGCATCCAGCATCCCCAGCCGCGAACTCACCGCCACCGCCTTATCCTGCTTCATCTTGGGGATGATCTTGGCCACCTGGTCGGCCTTCATCGCCCGGAGGATCTTGACCACGTCCGGGTCGGTCATGGAGTCGAGGAGCGGGGCGACCTTGGAGGCGCTCATGGTGCTGTAGATCTTGATCAGGTTGGTGAACTCCTGGGTCTGCGCCCCCTTGATGGCGGCCAACTGATCCTTAAGCTCGACTTGCAGGCCGGACAACCGGGTCAACTTTTCGTCCAGCTCCTTCTGGATCTGGACCTGGGTCTGTTCCCGCTTGGCGAGGTCCGCCTCCCTCGCCGCCATGGCCGCCTCTTTTTCCTTGAGGTTAAGAGCGTTGGCCACGTCTTCCGGGGTGATGGCCTTGTTCGGCTGCTGATCCAGGGCATGGAGCACCGCCCCGCCGCTCACCAGCAGGGTAATGGCCACCAACGTGAAAACAATCATCTTCTTCATCGCGCCACCTCCTTACCAAATCGCAATACGGCCTGCTCATCGCTCTCAACCTGCTCCCGGCGGAGCATCTCCTGCTGCCAGACCAGAAAATCCTTTTCCTTCAACCGTTCCACCACCTTGCGGGCCTTGACCTTGACAAGCAAGTCCGCACGCACCGTTTCAATCATCTCCTGCTGGGCCAGCACCGCGTTCTTCTGGAAGGCTATCTGCCGGTTCTTGGCGTGGATCGCCTCGACATAGAAAGTGAACAGGGCGGCTGACATCGTCTGTTTTTTCCGTTCCTCCAGGGTCTCAAAAAGCACGATCCTTTGTTCCTCGAGTTCCGCCAAATACTGTTGGTGATTCTTCAACACGAACAGTTCGTGGGCCAGTCGCTGCTCGGCCTGTTCCTCAAAGTTACGGCGCACGGTGAGCAAGGTTTCAAGTTTATAGCGATAGGCCATGCTCGCGCTCCGTTCAGATCAAGGCACTCAAGGCATTGGCACTTTCATCCAGGGAGACCTTATCGTCCACCTGCTGCCTCAAAAAGGCATTCAGGCCGTCAATCATGGTGATGGCCTTGTCGATCTTCGGGTTGCTGCCCTTGGCGTAGGCACCGATGTTGATCAGATCCTCGGACTTCCGGTAGGTGGACAGGGTCTCCAGGAAGCGATGGGCCCGGGCCATGTGGTCCTTGGGCATGACATCGCTCATGCAGCGGCTGATACTACCCAGGATCTCGATGGCCGGATAATGCCCCTGGCTGGCCAGATCGCGGCTTAGGACGATGTGGCCATCAACGATGGAGCGCACCGAGTCGGCAATAGGCTCGTTCATGTCGTCGCCCTCCACCAGCACCGTATAAATCCCGGTGATACTGCCCCGACCCTGACAGGTCCCGGCCCGCTCGAGCAGCTTAGGTAACTGGGAAAACACCGACGGAGTGTAGCCCCGGGAGGTGGGCGGCTCGCCGATGGCCAGGCCCACCTCCCGACTGGACATGGCAAAACGGGTGACCGAGTCCATCATCATGATCACGTCGCGGCCAAGATCGCGAAAGTATTCGGCAATCGCAGTGGCCAGATATGCCCCCCGCATCCTGACCAGGGGCGGCTGATCCGAGGTGGCCACCACCACCACCGAACGAGCCAGGCCCTCTGGCCCCAGATCCCGCTCGATAAAGTCCTTGAGCTCCCGGCCACGCTCGCCGATCAAGGCGATGACGCTGATGTCGGCGGCGGTGTGCTTGGCGATCATGCCGAGCAACGTGCTCTTGCCCACCCCGGAACCAGCCATGATGGCGATGCGCTGCCCCTTGCCCAGAGTCAACAGGCCGTTGATCGCCCGCACCCCGACGTCCACCGGCTCGGCGATCCGCTCCCGCTCCATGGGGCTCAACGGCTCGGCGTACAGGGGGTAGACAGCATCGCCGAACAATGGTCCCTTGCCGTCCACCGGGTTGCCCAGCCCGTCGATTACCCGGCCCAGCATGGCCTGGGACACCGGCACCGCCGCCTGGCCACCGATCTGCTGGATGACGCTACCGGGCTCCACGCCGCGCATATCACCCAGCGGCATCAACAAGACCCGGCCCTCCCGGAAACCAACGACTTCGGCCGGCACCTTGTTCTGGCCCCTGAATGTGCTGATCTCACAGATACTACCCACCGGTATTCCTGGGCCATGGCTCTCCACCACCATGCCGATCACCTGGCTGACCCGGCCCCGGACTGCAATCATGTCGGTTGACTGCACAGCCTTGATGCAGTGGGAGATATTCATGACAGGATCCAGTCGATACCTACGCCACATGCGTGGCAGCCTTCTTCAAAATGGCGTCGATGGCGGCATAGACCTTATCGCGCCGGGACTCGAGGGTCGCGTCGATCTCACCAAAGGATGTTTCCAGAAAACAGCCGCCCGGGGCAATGGCCGGGTCCTCGTTTAAGTCGATCTTCTTATAGCCGCTCAACAACTCCGGACGCTCCATGGCTGCCCTTTTGAGACGCTCAAGATCCTGGCCATGCAAGCGCACCGTGATCTTCGAACTCTCAACGACATAGGCCAGCGCCGTCTTCAGGCAGACCTCGATGACCTGAGGATTGGTAGTGACCTCATGAAACAGTACGCGATCCACCATGGCCTTGATCAAGGTGACGATCTCGCCCTCGTACTGTGAAAAAAGCTGCTGCCGATCCTCTTCAATGTTATGGAGCAAGGCCGTCAGTTCAGCCATGAAGTTGACAAGCGCGTCCTTCTCCTGGGCCAGCGCCTCTTCCTTTCCGGCAGCAAATCCATGATCATAGGCATCTTTTTCGATCTCTGCCACACGCCCCTGGGCCGCTGCGATCAAGGCTTCGTTTTCTGCCCGGATGGTTTCCGCCTCCTGCCGGAGGTGCGCTCGCTCAGCCTCGAGCTTGCTTATAGCAGCCACCAACTCATCATCGTCAGACTGCCACAGAGAGGATAAGGCGTGGAAACCACCCTCCTGAGACTCAGGGCCTCGGGCAGAACGGGCAACCAGAATCGGACTCTTGCCCCCCCCTTGGGAGTGTTTGATCACCTTAGACAAACTCATCCTCACCGCCGCCGGCAGACAGCTGAAGCTTACCTTCCTGCTCCAGGCGCTTGGCGATCTTCAGAATCGACTGCTGCGCCGCCTCGACATCCTTCAATCGGGTCGGCCCCATCATTTCCATGTCCTCCTTCAATGTCTCAACAGCCCGTTGAGACATATTCTTGAAGATCTTGGCTCTGAGATCCTCGGCCGCTGTCTTCAAGGCCAGCTTAAGATCGTCAGAACTCACTTCCTTCAAGATAGCCATGATGCCGCGATCCTCAACCCCGATCAGGTCGTCGAATACGAACATCAGACGACGGATCTCCTCGGCCAACTCCTCGCGCTGCTCCTCGACGCCTTCCATGATCGAAGCCTCAAGAGCCCGGTCAGCATTATTGAGGATTTCCGCCACCGCTTCGACTCCGCCCAAACGCTGGCCTTCCACCCCTTCCACCGCCAGCAGCTCCTCCTGCAACACCCGGTCGATCTCCACTAAGATCTCGGGGCTGACCTTGTCGAGCTCGCTCATGCGGATCACCACCTCGACCCGCTGCTCCTCCTTCAACTCCCCCAGAATAACCGCGGCCTGGGACTGATCGAGCACCGCCATAACCAGAGCGATAGTCTGGGGATGTTCATTGCGCAGGAAATTGACCAAAATCCTGGGGTCGAGTTTCCTGGCCTTCTGAAAAAGGGTCAACCGCCAGTCGGACCGGATATCTTCCAGAATTGCCCCTGCCTTGTCGGCCTCCAGAGCCTTCTTCAGGGCCGACTCCAACAAGTCGTCGCCGGAGAGAAACAACCCCTCGCCTCCCTCGTCGGAGCGAAACTCCTTCAAGAGGTTGGAGATATCGTTCTTGTCCACATGGTCGATCTTGGCCATCTGCCGGCCAACCATCTTGATCTCGTCGACATCAAGCCGCTGGAAAACCTTGGCGGTGAACTCTTCGCCAAGCGTCAGCAGAAATATGGCCGCCTTCTCCGGGCCAGACAGCTCATCAGTCCCCTGTTGTTCTTTTTTCGCCATGTGCTATGACCTTGTTTTGTTTACGAGTGGGACATTCTGCAATTCGACATCAAAGGCAGGTGCCTTGATCGTCAGACGACCGCTTGCCGCAGCCAACGCCTGACCAGATCGGCTGCCCGGTCGGGGTCAGTCTGCGCCAGCTTGTAGATCTTTTCCTTATCGCTCATCACGATCGGCTTGAGAGTCAGGTCGTCCTCCATCGCCCCCTCTGCCGCCACTGCTCCGGCCTTTATGGGGGTCATTACCCGCCGCTGCTCCTCAAGCTGGCGGGCGGAAAGCAGTCGGAAGAACGGACGCAACACGAAGAAGACAAAACAGATGGCGACCAGGAGATATATCACCGGCTGGGCCAGGCGATCGATGAGACCCTGCCAACGCTCGAAGCCATCACCGGTCGATTCTGGGGCCAAGGAAGCGGCCAAGCTGGTGCTCACCACCTCGAGCTGATCACCACGCTCCGGATCGAAGCCCACCGCATTCTTGGCCATCTTTTCGTACCACTTGAGGTCCTCAGGGGTGCGCGCCACATAGGTTACGGTGGGCTTACCATCCTTACCAACGCCCTTCTCATAGGTTCCATCAACCATCACCGCCACGGAAAGGCGTTTGATCTTCCCCATGGCCCCTTTGACTCGCTTTACGGTCTTGCTGACCTCATAGTTGCGGGTCACGTTGTTCCGCTTGGCGTTGGCCCCGCCAGCCGCCCCTTCCCCGGTCTCGTTGTAGGTGGCGAGATTGCCCTTGACCCCAGGAATGCCCTGAGGCGAAGAACCGGGCTGGGCACTATCCTCGTTTAACAGCTGCTCGCTCCGCACCACCTGGCCTTCGGGATCGAACAGCTCCTCCGTGGTGTCCACCTGGTTAAAGTCGAGCTCCACCGCTACCCTGGCAATGGCCTTGCCGGCTCCCACCACCTCTTCAAACATGGTCTCAAGCTTGTCCCGCAAGGCCTTCTCCATCCCTTGCTGATACTCGAGCTGGCTATCCGACATCTGCCCCAATTCGCCGCCGCGCTTGCGGAAGAGCAGCCGACCAGCCGTATCCACCACTGTAATATTCTCCTCGGTCAGGCCCGGCACTGCGCTGGCCACCAGGTTGACAATCGACTGAATCTGCTTCTGCTCCAACTGTGCCGAGCCGCGCAGCTTGACGCTGACCGAGGCGGATGGTGGCTTCTTGTCCTCAATGAACACCGACTCGGTGGGTGCTGCGATATGGACCCTGGCCTCCTGGACTTGTTGGAACTGCCGGATCGTCCGCGCCAGCTCACCCTGCAGGGCCCGGTGATAATTCATCTTCTGGACAAAGTCCGTGGTGCCGAGGGTGTTTTTATCAAAGATTTCGAAACCGATACCGCCGCCTCTGGGCACCCCCTCCCCGGCCAGAGTAAGTCTGGTCTCCAAGACCTTATCTGCCGGCACCTTGACCACAGTGCCATTCATGTCGAGCACGTAGGGAATCCGCTGTTCCTTCAATTTTGCCACCACATCAGCCGCATCTTCCTGGCTCAAGGACGAGAACAGCACCTGGTAGTTGGTGGACTTCCCACCCATGGACAGCATCACCATCCCCCCCAACACAACGGCCAGGACCGCCCCGGCCATTATCTTTTGCAGGAGGGAAAACTCCTTGATCACCGCCAACATCTGCTGCATCATCTCGCTAGGACTTGCCATGTAACGCCTCTTTTCACTGATTTATTCGGTACTACTCAGCAGGAATTTAAAAGTCAGGAGACAGAACTCAAAATAATATGAGAGCCAGTGAGTCAAGGGCATTTTCTTTGAAAATGCTTTAGGTGTATTTCCTGTTCTTATTCTGATTCCTGAGATCTGGGTAATTCCATCTATATTTATTCCAGGCCCCGGACCATCTGCGCTCCGCCGAGGCAACAAACACCATCTACAGCTGCAGCCGCATCAACTCCTTGTAGGCATCGATGATTTTGGACTGGGCCTTGGCCAGCATCCGGAATGAGATGCTGCTCTCCTCCATGGCGATCATGGTTTCATGAATATTGGAGTGCTGTCCGGAAACCAACCCCTCGCTCAACACCGACGCTTCGTGAGCCTTCTCGTTGACAGCGGCGATGGACTCCTGGAGTATGTCCCCAAAACCTGCGCCTTGAGTTTCATTCACCTTAACCGGCACATTGCCGCTGGTGACGATAGGGTCAAAACTGATGGCGATCATTAGTGCTCCTCCCCAAATTTTCCAAACACCTTACCCGGATTCCGGCAGGCCTTAATTAGCGGCTGATCTCCAGTGAACGCAAAGCCATGGCCTTGATGGTGTCCATGGCGCTCACGTTAGCGTCAAAATCCCGACGGGCGCTCATCAGATCAACCATCTGCTCTGCGGTATTGACGTTGGGCATCTTGACGATGCCGTTGGCATCGGCATCCGGATGCGAAGGGTCATAGACCTCCCGGAATGGATTGGGGTCCTCTTGAATTGCCGTCACATTGACCTTGCGCAGTCTATCGTCAACCGAGTTGTAGGCAGCCTGGAAGCTGTTATCTAGCGGGGTGGCGCCAAAGACCACTGACTTCGAACGATAAGGCCCCCCTTCGATGGTCTTGGTAGTGTTGGCATTAGCCAGATTCATGGAAGCGATATTGATTCTGGTGCGTTCAGCCTTGAGCGCTGAACCGCTGATCTTCATGGCGGTCATAAAGTCCATGGCTTATTTACCTCCCTCATCGATGGCCATCTTCAGGCCGTCAAACTTGTTCCCCAAGATCTTGGTGGTCACTTGGAACATCAGTTGATTTTCCGAGAGCTTCTGCATCTCCTCGTCAAGATCCACCGGTCGACGGTCGCGGCTAAATTCCATACTCTCGCTCAGGGTCACCGGGTCGAGGCCGATGTGCTGCTCGTCGGTGCGGGCCAAATTCCCTGTCTTCAACATGGCGCTCTTCATCACCGCCGCAAACGAAAAATCCTGGCTGACATAGCCAGGGGTCTCGAGATTGGCGATGTTGGACTGAATCAGCCCTTGGCGTTCCATCCTGGCATCAAGGGCCAAACGGCTGCTCTGAACAACCCCGCCAAACAGTTTGTTGGTAAACGGCATATGCTTCCCTCATGGTAATGGTCAGTGGTCACTGCCGAGGTCATAAGCAAGATAGATGCCTGAATTTTTTTCCTAGCCCAGAGCCCACCACGACAGACAACGGACTCACGGCATTCACTAGCCGCAACACCTCAGAAATACGTTATTATTACGATACTATTAAATATTGAGGGGTAAAAAATCTACCAAGAACGGTTGCAGGATTACCATGCAATCCCGCAAAAGAGAAACCACGGAGAGCAACAGGATGGGCCGTGAAAACGATGCCTAAAAATAGATAAGTTACTGAAATGTCATACTATCAAAACTCGATCCCCTGGCTGCGGTACTCGTTAAGCTTGTTACGCAGGGTGCGGACACTGATGCCGAGCATCTTGGCGGCATGGGTTCGATTATTGTCGGTTTGCAGCAAGGCCTGTCGAATCATTTGACGCTCAACCTCGCGTAGCGGGACCATAGAGCCGTTGCCCACGGCAAACTGGGGACTCGCCGCGCCTGGTCGTAGCTCCTGGCCTATGCTGCAGCTATCGCCACCGGCATCGCCGGTGTCAGGCTCGACAGTCTCATCCTCCTCGTCCCACAGGTCCCAGGCCTCGATCTCGCGGCCCCGGCTCAAGAGCACGGCCCGCTCGATCATATTTTCCAGTTCACGGACATTACCCGGCCACCCATAGTCGAGACAACGCTGACGCGCCCTTGGGGAAAGTCCCTTGACCGGCTTTTTGTATTGGGCGCAGTAGCGGGCGATAAAATGTTCCGCCAGGACCAGAGTATCCCCGGCACGATCTCGCAAGGCGGGCAGGCGCAGGGGAATGACATTGAGCCGATAAAACAGATCCTGCCGGAAGGTCCCCTGCTCCACGGCCTCACTCAAATTGCGGTTGGTAGTGGCCAAGACGTGGACATCAAACTTGACCGGGGCCTTGCCGCCCAGGCGGTCAACCTCGCCCTCCTGCAGTACCCGGAGCAGTTTGGCTTGCAGATGCATGGGCACCTCGCCGATCTCGTCAAGCAGCAGGGTGCCACCATCCGCCAGCTCGAATTTCCCTTTCTTGGCCACCACAGCGCCGGTGAATGCCCCCTTCTCATGACCGAATAGCTCGCTCTCCAGAAGGCCGTCCGGCAGGGCGGCGCAGTTTAAAGCCACAAACGGCCCACTGCAACGCCCACTCTCCTCATGCAGAAGACGGGCCAAGACCTCCTTGCCGGTCCCAGACTCTCCAAGAATCAGCACCGTGGCGGTACTCGAGGCCACGGCCTTGGCCTTGGCCACCACTTTGAGCCAGGCAGAATCCTGACCAATAATGGCCCGGGAGGGCGTCACTCGGGCCATGCCGGGCGACATGCCAGAAGGCAGGGCCGACAACGACTGAGCACTGGCCAAGGCCCGGGTAACTGCCTCCAGCATCGCCTCCATGGGAAAAGGTTTGAGGATATAATCAAAGGCGCCCAACTTCATGGCGGCAATGGCCGAGTCCACTGTGGCAAAGCCGGTCATGACAACCACCGGCAAGGCCGGGTTGCTAATCTTGGCCTGCTTCAGCAGCTCGATGCCATCCAGGCCAGGCATCTTGATATCGGTGATCACCAAATCGACAGGGTCACGGTTCAGCATCTCGAGGGCCATACGGCCATCCTCGGCCACGCTCACCGCCAGATCCTGCTTGATCAAGGCCTGAAACAGCTCTATCCTGACCTTCTGTTCGTCATCGACCACCAATATTTTTTGAGTCCCTGAATTCACAGCAAATTCTATCCTATCCACTTATTGTGCAGTAGCACCCGCAGGGCTCTCTGTCTTTTTCATAGCCGCCAACTCGGCATCCAAGCTGTGCTGGGTCAAACGCTCCTTAGCCATCTGCTTCCACAGTTCGACCTCACCCTGGGCTGCGGCCTGGTAGTGGGTGATTCCCTTCTCCGGCTCGTCCTGGGCCAACAAGACATCGCCCAGATAGACCTGGAGCGCTTGACGACACTCGCCCTTCACCGGCATCCCGTCCGTCAAGCCCTTCTCGTAGGCCGCTTGCGCCTTTGCCCATTCCTTCTTTTCCCGCCAGGCGTTTCCTATCCTAAGCAACCAACCCTGATGGGTGTCAGGCGATATCCAGCCGCCAGCCGCCCCCTTGTCCAGGATGGCTGCTGCCTGATCATAACGACCATCGCGAACCATGAGGCCAATGGCCTCTTCGCCAGCCTCGGCACGGTTCGGCAAAGACGGCTTGGCCAGGGCCTGGTCGTATAACTCCTGGGCCATGCCGACATTGCCACGGGCGGCGCTCAACTGGGCGGTGTAATAGGCGACCTCCCCGGCCTCAGGCTTATCCTGATAGATCTTGTGCAGGTGGGTCAACAGCCGGTCTGCGGCGTCATAGTCCTTCATCGACAGATAGAGCCGGGCCCGGCGGAAATAGAGATCCGTCTTTTCCTGATCACTCAAGGGCCACTGCATGGCGCGGTAATAGAGCGCCGATGCCGCGTCGTTCAGGCTCAAGGCCTCCATCGCCTTGCCGATCATGGCCTGCAACGGGCCGCTGGGGAAATCTTTCACATGCCGGTACTCGCCGACATACAAATCATAGATGTCGACATAGCGCTTGGCCTTCAACAACTCGTCCGCCAGATACTCCAGGACCTGCCCGACCTGCTGCGTCCTCGCGGCATTGGCGAGGTCCGGCTCGGCATTGCGCAAGAAATTCCGCCCCACCTCTTGCGCCTTTCCCAACTCGGAACGGGCTTGGTAACGCCGGAAAATCCCGAATCTGGCGTCCTGGGCAACGGGGTCGCGATAGAGTTTCTCGAGGATCGCCAGATAGGGCTTGTCTCCTTCCTGGTCCTTCAGATCGTTGCGACGCTGCCACTTGTCGACGATGATTTCCTTATCATCAAGGAACTGGGCCAACCGAAGATTGCTGAGCAGCCCTGCCCGCTCATTGCCCCCGCCTTCCAGAGTGATCTGGCGATACAGCTTCTGGGCGGCCAAATACTTCTTGTCGGCAAAGTAACTCTCGGCAAGCTCCAGCAGGACATCGCTCCAGGCCGCAGACATCCCGGTCAGGGTCAGATAATGGTAGAGCTGAGCCCGGCCGGCCTCGATCTTGCCGGTGCGCAGATTGGCAACACCGTCGTAGCGCAAGATCTCCGGGTCAATCACCGGGTAGCCTGGAACCGCTGTCAAAATTTTGGCATAGCCTTCGTGCGCCCCCTGAAAATCTCCCTTGATCGACTTCAAGGTCGCCGCCCCCATGTCGCCCATGGCGCGGACATTGGCGTCTGCCGACTTCTGCCAGGAGGCAAACACCGTCTGGGCCTCATCCCCACGGCCTGCTCTGAGGATGGAGTCCCTGTACCAACGCATGGCCTGCATTACCCGCGGCGAATCCGGATAACGCTCGAGAAAGAGCTTGAAATAGGCCTGCGCCTCCCGATGGAAGTGCATGGCCTGATAGGTCAGCCCCAGCTCAAAATAGGCCTCAGCAGCCTTGGGCCCTTTTGGATAATAGTTGAGATAACGCCGGAAAGCATCCAGCACCGTGTCCCAATCGGGATTTGCCGCCGTCAGGGCAATTTCCTTCTGGGCAAAAGCCGCTTGCCACAGCGAAGGCTCACCCTTGGGGTCGTCAGGATAATAATAATGGATGAGATACAGGGCCCTGGCTGCCTCGGCCGGTGTGCCATACCGAAGTAGTTCCTGGGAATTTTCAATCAATTTTTTCAGCGGAGGGGGCTTGACCTTGGGCACGGCCGGCGCCGCTTCCTTGCCCTCCTTGCCCTTTTCCCCCTCCTTGCCTTCTTTTTTCTCCGATTTCTTCTCTGACTTTTTCTCTGACTTCTCGGACTTTTTCGCTTCCTTTTTCTCGCTCTTGCCTTCTTCTTTGGCCCAGGCATATCCCGGCATCAGGGCAAATAGAACCGCCAGCACGGCACAGCAGCACAGACCTTGCCAAATACGACGCCAAGCCGCCTGGCCATAGCAATTCATCGGCGAGGCTCCAGGGCTCTGGTTATGCGGCGGCAATGTGGTCGGCAATAGCGTGTTGTCATCCTTATAGCCACGGGCATCATGGAGGGAAATCGGCGGTGCGATCACTCCGTCATCGTCACCAGCGGTTTCACTAAATCATAGCGCTTCAACTTTTCGATCAAGGTCGTCCGGTTGACTCCCAAAAGTTGTGCGGCCTGGTTTTTTACCCAGCCGGTCTGATTCAAGGCTTGGACGATCAATTTCTTCTCATAGTCGGCGACCGCCTGATTCAGGGAGAACCCCAGATCCGGGATCTCGTCCACCGTCTCGCGGCTTAAGCCCGTGGCCTGGACGATTTTCACAGGCAAGTCAGAGACGGCTATTTCCTTATCGGCAGCCAGGATAACCATCCGCTCAACTATATTTTCCAACTCGCGGACATTGCCGGGCCAGGGATAACGCAGCAAACAGCCCATGGCTTCGCTGGAGACCCCGGTAATCCGCCGGCGTTTCGACTGATTGAACTTTTGGATGAAGTGGTTCACCAGGGGAACGATATCCGCTGTGCGCTCTCGCAGGGCCGGGGCCTCGATGGGAATGACATTGAGCCGGTAGAACAGATCTTCCCGAAAGCGCCCCTCGCTGACCTCGTCCTCCAAATTGCGGTTGGTAGCTGCAATGACCCGGAAATCAGAGGTGATGGTCTGGGTGCCGCCTACTCTCTCAAACTGACGCTCCTGCAGCACGCGCAGGAGCTTCACCTGCAGCATGGGGCTCATCTCGGAGATCTCGTCCAGAAACACCGTACCACTGTCGGCCAGCTCAAAACGCCCCTGGCGAGTCCGGATGGCATGGGTAAAGGCCCCCTTTTCATGACCGAACAACTCGCTTTCCAACAGTTCGGCAGGAATGGCGCCACAGTTGATCGGCACAAAGGGGGAATCTCGCCGTGGCCCCTGGGAGTGAATCGCCCGGGCGATCAGCTCCTTGCCGGTACCAGACTCGCCATGAACCAGGATCGTGGTGTCGGTGTCGGTCACCTTGTCGATCAAGGCAAAGAGACGCTGCATAATATCGCAACTACCAATAATTCCAGCGTAGCTGTTTGGCTTGCTTTCGCTCATAGAACACGCATCAGGGGATGAAAAATAACCTGGCCAGCGCACTGACCGGCACAATCGCACGGCAGCAATTTAATCAATTATACCTATTACACAGAAACATTCAAATCTATACGCCCTTTCCCCGGCAATATCCATAAAAAAACAAGGATCTATCCGCTTCGGGAAGCAATTGCAGATGAACACTTGAGTCCTTCGCCGCCTTGTGCCTCCCAGGTCTGGAGCGTGCCGTCAACGAACAAACACCGCCCGCAACTGCTCCAGGTAGGCTGCCGCTGAACCGTCACCTTCCTCTGGCGCCCAACAGGCCTTCTCCTCTTTGGTCAAAGGCAGGTATGGACCGGCCTTTGCCTCATAAAAAACAGTGCCAGGCGCCAGGCTGACGGCAGTATGAAAAACCCCGTGCGGGATATCAACAGCCAATATCCCTGTGGCGTGGGACAAGAGCGCCGACTCCAGAACCCTTCCATCCTCGGCAAAGGTGATGACGCCCAGAGCGCCGCTCATCAGAATAAAGCCCTCGTCTTTTTCCGGATCAAGGTGCCGGTGAGGGCGAATATAAGACGCTGGCTCAATCGCATTCAGCAAGCGATGGCAACGGGAGTCGTTGGATCGATGCAGGTTATGGTTCTGGCGCAGGCGGGGAGAGGTCTCGGCAACCGAGGATATCTGGCGCAACAGTTCGCAGGTCACATGCTTGATCATGGGTGCTCCAGTACAATTGAATTGACAGTTGGCCATGCTGAGTGAGCGGCCAGATCCTCAAGGCCCTTGCTGGCGAAACCAGGTGAGGATCGCGTCAGGCGATTGGGCCCCGGCAAACTGGCCTCGGTCAGCACCCCGACTCAGCAGATGGATGACCGGTATCCCTCGCACCCCGAAGCGCCGGGCAAGGCCGGGGTTCTCCTGGGTATTGATCGAGACTACCGCCGCCACGCCGGCAAGGGCCTCCGCCACGGTTCGCACCGCCGGTGCGAATGACAGGCAATGCGGTCACCAGGGGGCCCAGAACTCGACAAGAACCGGTCCCGGATACCCCATGACGAACGCATCGAAATTCCCATCCGCCAACGGCTGCGGTTGGAAATAGAGCGGCAGCAGTTTTGCCCGGCACTTACCGCATCGCCCGGCAATCCCTTCCTTTTGAGCCGGGATTCTGTTACCTGTGCCGCAGGAGGCACATTCAACAACATAGGATGATGACATTTTCACCTCACAATACCAATCAACCATTGCATCTGGCAATGAAACGGCAAAGAACCAAGCACATCAAGGAGCCGGATCAAAAACCGAAATTTCGCCAGATCCATCTTACGCGGTGAACAGCGATTCGCCAAGGGAAAGGTACGAGAATCTGTGCAGTTCTCCTTGTGCACTAAAAACAAAGAAGGTACAGTGCTGGCCAGAATTTCAACCTCCCAGCCGACAACTTCCTTACGATTACTGACATGGAACAAGCAAAGAGCGACACCCACCTCAAGACCATGGGCTATATCCTGTGGCTCTTCGGCTTCCTTGGCGCCCATCGTTTCTACTACGGCAAACCCGGTTCCGGGACTCTCTATTTTTTCACCCTGGGCCTGTGCGGCATAGGCTGGCTCGTCGATCTCTTCCTGATCCCGGCCATGGACCGCGAGGCAGATTTCCGCTTTCGCAGCGGCAGGCTGAATTACTCCCTGGCCTGGGTGTTGCTGACCTTTACCGGGCCTCTGGGCATCCACAGAATGTATATGGGCAAATGGCTGACCGGCATCCTCTACCTTTTGACCTGCGGACTGTTCGGCCTTGGCTACCTTTACGACTTCTGGACCCTGAACGATCAACTGACCGTCATCCATGCCCAGGAACAATGATCCTGCAATGACTCCTGGCACCCCGTCCCCTGTCAGCTAGACCCGCCGCCCCGTAAGCATATGAGCCTGCCTCGTGTCGATGCCCACCTCCACCTGCCATTATCCGGCGGCGCTGGCGACAGCATCTTTGCCGCTGCCTACCGGGCCGGAGTCGGCATCATGGCCCTCAACAGTACCACAGAACAGGACTGGCCGAAGGTGAACGCCTGCGCCCAGCGTTGCCCGGCAGTGCGCCCCTTCCTCGGGGTACACCCCTGGTGGGCCAGCGAGGTCGCCCCGGGGTGGCAGGAGCGATTGATGGCCGAGCTCCTCCGTACCGGGGCCAGCATCGGCGAAATCGGCCTTGACGCCTTGATCGGCGCATCCCCAGCCGTCCAAGAAGCCGTTTTTATCCCCCAGCTTGAGATGGCGGAACACCTGGGCCGGCCGGTCACCATCCACTGCTGCCGCCGCTGGGGACGCCTGCTCGAGCTGATGACCGCTATCTGCAGGGGGCGGTTAGTGGCAATCATCCACGGGTTCAGCGGTTCAGTGGAGGTGATGCGCCGCCTGCTCGACCTCGGGGCCATGCTGTCCTTCGGACCAAATCTGGCCAACCAGGCTCGGCTCAAGGCCAGGCAGGCCTTCCTCGCAGCACCCCTCGACCGGATCCTGCTGGAGAGCGACTGGCCGCCAGGAAACTCTGACGGACACCAGCCCTCTGCCCTGGCCATGCCAGGGCCTGAGGCGATCCTAGCCGGTCTTTATGCCCAGGCCGCCGCGCTCAGGGCCGAGCCCCCTCAGCGCCTCCAGACCATGGTATGGAACAATGGACAGATTTTTACGCATTGAACGACTGTTGGGTCCGGAGGCCTTTGCCCGGCTCCGGGACCATTTCGTCACCATCGCTGGTCTTGGCGCGGTGGGCGGCCACGTCATGGAAGGCCTGGCCCGGGCCGGGATCAACCATTTGCGGCTGGTGGACTTCGATGTGGTACGCACCCACAACATCAATCGCCAGATCATCGCCCTGGAGTCCACCGTGGGGCAACAGAAGGTACAGGCGGCTCGCGAACGGGTCCTGCAGATCAATCCGGCGGCGGAGGTGGAGCTCATGCCGGTGTTCATCGACCAACACTCGGTGCATGAGATCCTTAATCCGGCGCCCGATCTCCTGATCGACGCCATCGACATGGTTGGCCCCAAGGTCGAACTCCTGGCCGCCGCCTACGCCAGAAATATCCCCGTGATCTCTTCCATGGGTGCCGCCCTGCGTACCGACCCCAGTCAGATCCGGCTCGCCGACCTGATGGCCACAAAAAAATGCCCTTTGGCCCGGCGTATCCGTCGCCGCCTGCGCCTGCGCGGCATCGAACGAGGCATCCCTTGCGTTTTCTCCACCGAACCTGTGGACTTCTCCTACGACGAGCCCGAACAGGAGGCGGGCGATGAGCACCTCCTGCCCCACCAACCCAATCCTCGCCGGGTCCTGGGCAGCCTGCCCACCCTCACAGGCATTTTCGGGCTGATCATCGCCAACCAAGCCATTCGCCAGCTCTCCGGGATGGACGACACATAACCGCTCATGCCGCGTCCTGCGCCTTGAGCCCTTTCACAACGAAAAACGACCCCACAACCGACACCACCATGAAAATCACCGTCAAGAAATATAGCGAAAAAACAGCAACCGACCTCTTGGTGTACTGCCTGCCCTTCATAGCGGACCCCCAGGCTGCCACCTTTCCCGGCCCCGCAATGCTGGCCGACACCCTGCGTCAGGCTGCCGCCATGGGCGACTTCTCTGCCAAGCAGGGGCAAACCCTGCTCTGCTACTCGCCCCATGGGGCAGGAACCAAGTCCCCCCCGTCCCGGATGCTGGCCACCGGCTTGGGCAAAGAGGGACTCGACCGGGAGGCCTTCCGGAAATGCGGTGGCGCCATCGCCACGGCGGCGCAAAAAACCAAGGCGGCGCGAGTGACGGTCATCGTTCCAGAAGAGCTTGACTTCCCACTTCAAGACATGACCCAGGCCCTGGTGGAGGGCCTGATCCTCGGCAACTATACCTTCAGCAAATACAAGACAAACGGCGAGGACAACGATCCGCCCCACGTCATCGAAGAAGCCGTGTTCTCGGCCAGCAGAGTCTCCGAGGCAAAAAGGGGGGCCGAACGGGGAGAACGAGGGGCAAAGGCCGCCTGCCAGGCCCGGGACATGGCCAACGAGCCGGCCAACAACTGGACTCCGGAGCATTTCGCCCAGTTTGCCAAGGCACTGGCCAAGGAGCATTCCCTTAAATGCACTGCGCTGGGCAAAGAAGAACTTGCCAAGTTGAAGATGGGAGGGATTCTGGGCGTCAACCAGGGGAGCGCCACCCCGCCTAGGCTGGTGATCCTGGAATACCACAGCAGCACTAAGGCCCCCACCGTGATGCTGGTGGGCAAGGGGTTGACCTTTGACTCGGGCGGCATCTCCATCAAGCCGAGCCTCGGGATGCACGAGATGAAATACGATATGTGCGGCGGAGCCGCCGTCCTGGCCTGCATGGCGGCCGTGGCGGTGGAGCGCCCAAAGGGGATCAACGTCGTGGCCGTTGTCCCGGCCACCGACAATATGCCTGGGCCCGCAGCCTTGAAACCGGGCGACATCATCCGCCAACACAACGGCAAGACGGTGGAGATCATCAGCACCGACGCCGAGGGCCGTCTGATCCTGGCTGACGCCCTGTCATACGGCATCACGAAATTCAAGCCCGAGGCGGTGATTGATCTGGCCACGCTCACCGGCGCGGTGATCATCGGCCTCGGCCATCACATCAGCGGCATGATGAGTAACGACGACGTCTTGAGCGCCAAGGTGGAGCAGGCAGGCAAGGACTGCGGCGAACCGGTCTGGCGGCTGCCCCTGGGCAAGGATTACACCAAGCAGCTGGAATCAAAGGTGGCCGACCTCAAAAACGTTGGCGACCAGGGGGCGGGGACCATCACCGCCGGGGCCTTTCTGCAGGAGTTCGTCGGCAGCACCCGCTGGGTCCACTTGGACATCGCCGGCACCGCCTGGAACTTTACCGAGAAATCCTACATCCCGAAAGGACCGTCCGGGATCGGGGTGCGCCTGCTGCTTGAGGTGATCAGGAACTGGCGACAAAAAGACGTGAAGGGCGAAAACAGCTAGGCGGGAACAGAGGAGAGCGGGCTACATCGTTGTCTTCTGGCCATGTTTGGCCTCCACTGCCCGGCCGATCTTCTTATCCTCGTGACGGATGTGGTTCAAGAGCCAGTTGGTGAGGAAGTCCACAAAGGCATACGGGTCGATTGCCTTGCCCTTCTTCAGGCCCATCAAGATCTGCATCACATCCTCGACCAGCCTGCGGTGCAGCTCCTTGTGGCGGGCAAGCCCATCAAAGTCCACGGCCTCCATGATCTTCTCCTCGTCGGCGAAATGCTGCTTGGTATAATCAACCAAAAACCTCAAGGCCTGGCCAATCTCCTGGATGGCCCGTCCTTCAACCAAGGCCGCCTGCACCCTGCTGACCATTTTCGCCAACTCCTGGTGCTGGGCGTCAATCCGATCAACGCCGATATTGTAACTATCGTACCAATCCATGCCGGTCCTCCATCCGCAGACTCTATGGAAGGGGCCGCCTATCGTCTGCCCGGCGCAGTCCCACCACCAGCGGGCCGCGGCGGACGCCTTGCCGACGACGATGATGGACGTCGCCCGCCGCCGCTGCCCTGACGGCGAGGCGACGGCGAGGGCTGCGAGGCCGATGCCGGCTTGCTGACTCCCTTGGGCGCAGGGACGATCAGCACCTCGTCGGGCTGGACGCAGTCCAGTTTCCGGCCGATATAGGCCTCGATGGCAGGCAGGTAGAACGCCCCATCCTCATCGGCAAAGCTGATGGCGATGCCATCCTGGCCGGCCCGGCCGGTGCGCCCGATCCGGTGGACATAATCCTCGGCCTCATACGGAAGGGTGTAGTTGAAGACATGGCTGATCCCGTCGATGTGGATGCCGCGGCCCGCCACGTCGGTGGCCACCAGTACCTTGATCTGGCCGCCACGGAAACGCTCCAGGGTAGTCATCCGCTTTTTTTGCGCCACGTCGCCGGAAAGCATGTCGCAGCTGATCCCGTTGCTGATCAACCGGTCGGTCAACCGCTGGGTCTCGTCCCGCCGGTTGGTGAAGACCAGCACCTTGTCCAGGTTTTCTCCCACGATCATATTGTAGAGGATATCGTACTTCTCTCTGGCCGTGGCCAGATAGACAATCTGGCGGATGGTATCCACCGCCACATGCTCTGCAGCCACCTCCACGTTAATCGGGTTGACACACCACTGGCTGGCCAGATGCCTGACCTCCGGGGTCATGGTGGCCGAGAACATCAAGGTCTGCCTTTTCTCCTTGGGCGGGGTACTGAAGACGATCTTTCTGACATCGGGGATAAAGCCCATGTCCAGCATCCGATCGGCCTCGTCGATAACCATCACCTCGACAGCGGCAAGATTCACCACCTGGCGGCGCTGAAAATCAATCAATCGCCCAGGAGTCGCCACCAGGATATCAACCGGCCCTCGTTCCAGCGCCTGCTGCTGTTTTTCGTAATCCATCCCCCCAAACACGGCGACAATGCGCAGCCCGCAATACCTGGCCAGAGCCTCGCCATCCTTGGCAATCTGGATCACCAACTCCCTGGTGGGAGCGATCACCAAGGCCCGAGGCCGGCCATTGCCAGCCGTAGCC
>Ga0233425_10002194_pt1 | contig 39585 bp, 50 predicted proteins | sample Watercolumn_Towu_2_FD_181712 | JGI IMG/M metagenome (GOLD analysis project Ga0233425, IMG submission 181712) | Freshwater microbial communities from Lake Towuti, South Sulawesi, Indonesia - Watercolumn_Towuti2014_140_MG | ecosystem: Environmental > Aquatic > Freshwater > Lake | place... | reverse complement strand
AATGAGTCATTTATTGGTTGTTGTTCATACGGAACGGCATGGAAAAACAAGGATAATAAGCGCAAGGCGTGCAACACGACAAGAAAGGAAAATATATGAAGACGGTTAAGCATAAAGAAATGCGTAAAGAGTATAAGCGGGAAGATTTAGGAAAAGGAATACGAGGCAAGTATTTTGAGGAATACAAAAAAGGAACGAATCTTGTTCTTCTCAGTCCCGATGTGGCGGAAGCGTTTCCAGATGATACATCGGTTAATGAAGCGCTGCGTAGTTTGATGAAAATAGCACGACAATCAACAGGTCTAACAAGGCGCTCCACCTGACCACTGTTACGCTACGCTTCACGGTGGCAGGTGAGCTTTGTCGTTGGGCTTAAATGATACCCTATTGTTCAAAGGAGATGGTATGATAAAAAAGTCGTAGTTAAGCACCTCCGAGAAACTGTAGAATAAGGGTTTTCGGAGTAGATAGGTTATAGGCTGTATCATTCATGTGAGGCAATGACCTTGAAAAGGAGCCATAATGAAACTGAGGTTTGAATGGGACAAAGAGAAAGCCAAAGCAAATCTCAAAAAGCATAGAGTAAGTTTTGATGAAGCGACAACAGTTTTCCTTGATCCATTCTCAATTACAATACTTGACCCTGACCACTCAGTGGATGAGTTACGATTTATTGATATTGGGAGTTCTGACAAGGGTCGTGTGTTGGTAGTAGTACATACTGAGCGAGGCTCAAACATTCGCATTATCAGTTGTCGTAAGGCAACCCAGTTGGAACGGACACTTTATGAGGAAGGAGGTGAATAAAATGGTACAGATGAAGGATAATGATATGCATGCCGAGTACGATTTTAGAGGTGGAGTACGTGGCAAGCATTATAGAGCCCTGCAAGCTGGGTACACAATTGCTATTCATGAAGCAGATGGCACAACTGTCGTTAAGGATGTGATTCCAAAAGAGGGTGCAGTTTTTCTGGAACCAGATGTCAGAGCATATTTTCCAGATTCAGAATCTGTAAATAGGACTTTACGCTGTTTAATTCCACTACTGCACAAAAAACATAAAACAAAAACTAAAAAAGCCTAACACTTATAAGGCCTCCGGTTGTCAAGAGAAAAATGTCTCTGACCGGGAAAAATAAGTAAATATTTTTCCTTATTATTTAGCGATACTAATGGTCGAAACTGGGGTCACCCTTGATTAGTGATTCAATATTGGCAAGAGAAGGCTGTTGTGCTACTTTTAATTTGTTTGGACTTGGTTATTCTTTCACGAGTTGGAGGGTAACTATGATGAAATCAAAGATATCGAAAGAAAGTAAAATTCATAAACGATTCGAAGAAATTAAATCACTAATGGGTGACCCTTTTGTTACTCCCGGCTGTTTCATTCTTTACTAAAGGTATCCTTATTTAGCGCCTCATACAGGGCGATCTGTTCTTCCACGCTCAATTGCCTGGGCTTGTGCTTGCTGCACAAACATACCGCACAGCGTTCGTCGCTGCAAAGCTGACAGCTAAAACAATCTTCACAGGGATATTTTTTGTCCTGACATTTGCTCATTATTGTTGGTGACGAGTGTCGGGTGACGAGAATTATGTTGTAAAATCTGCGGTTTCTGTTGTTGCCTTAAAATTTCACCTTTGGCGTTTCTTTTTCTGCCTCGGCAACCTCGAAATATTTCGCCTCGGTCACACCTGCACGTGCGGCAAAGAATCGGCCATAGAAGCTTTTGATATAGGCATTGAGGTCCCTGACGCTGTCATTATATCGCTTGCGCTCCACAGAAATGCGGTTCTCAGTGCCTTCCAGCGTGTCTTGCAATTTCAGGAATGACTCGTTTGCCTTTAATTCCGGATATGTCTCGCGGAACATTAACAAGCGTGACAGAAACCCCTCAATCTGTGTGGCAGCCCTGGCCTTGTCTTCTACCGTACCGGCGCTGAAATACCCCTTCCTTGCATCAGCGAGTTGTTCAAAGATTTCCTTTTCGTGAGTGGCATATCCCTTTACCGTCTCCACAAGGTTGGGAATGAGATCATACCGCCGCTTGAGTTGTGTGTCTACCTGAGACCATGCATTTTTGACGTCTTCGTTCAGGGCAACAACCTTGTTATACCCCTTGACATACCAGACGCCAAAGATAATGCCGATAAATACGACAATGGCAATAACAGGTATTATTTTTTTCATCATCATCCTTCCTAACCTGGACAAACCAGAACTAAATAGGAAACACATGAAAGTAAATTTTAGATTTACGATTTCAGAGTTACGATTTTTTTAAATCGTCCGACTGAACACGCGACGAAATCCGAAATCGTAATTTATTACCATCGTCCTGATGCGCCGCCACCTCCAAATGAGCCGCCTCCGCCGCCCCCAAAGCTTCCAAAACCGCCGAATCCACCCATCCCGCTCGAACCTGACCCCCTTGGTCCTCCAAAAATAATAGGCGGGCCACCCCACCAGTACCACGAGGAACGTCTCCTGCCAAACAGGAAGCTTAATAAAAACGGAAATATTAAGAGGAGATATAACAGTGAAAAGTACGGGTTCTGACGCTCATTTGCTTTTTTTCTCATATCGGCCATAGTGGGCATGCCGGTAATCTTTATCCCGCTTTCTTCCGCAATTTTATTAACCAGAATAACCACGCCCTGGTATATACCCTCGCTAAATTGTCCCTTTTGAAATTTGGGTACAAAATAGACCCTGCCAACAGTACCGCAAAAGCCGTCGGGCAGCACCCCTTCAAGCCCATATCCCACCTCAATCCGATAAGCGCGGTCATTTTTTGCAACAACGATGAGCACGCCGTTGTCCTTCCCCTTCTGTCCCAATTTCCACTTTGTAGCAAGCTCTATGGCGTACGTTTCTATGGGAATGTTTCCTGTTGTATCAATCGTCAGAACGATTATTTGAGCGCCGGTTTTCTGTTCGAGTTCCTGGAGATACCCATTAATACCCTTTTCTGCAATATCGCTAACAATGCCGGCCCTGTCTTCCACATACCTCTGAGGAACAGGCAATTCCTGTGCTCCCGCAATTGAGAAAAAGCACAGAAAAAATATAAATACCCCAAAATAATTGCAAAAATTCTTCTTATGCATGTTCTATCCTGAACTCATCAACCTTTTTCGTAATGGTATCCAACACACGATATAAGTTTTTAAATATTTCCTTAAGCGCCTCAAGGGGGGGATAGAAATTACGAGACCTTATATCCAGCAGGTTTCTATACACTTTCATATCGACACCGCAGCACTCATTGATGGCGTGCAGAACGTCTCCTTTTTCTTTGGGAATCTCATGGTTGTACAAAAAGAGTATGCCGCGAAATAACGGGAAATAACCTGACAGCGACCCGACAAATAAATCCGTCAATGTCATCTTGTTTCCCATGGCCTTTATATAACCCTGACAAAGGTGTTGAAGCTTGCCTTTCAATTCCCGTTCACATTGGAGCCGGATATCAGCCTTTTCTATCTTAATATCCTTCAAGACATCCTCACCATACACGAGCTGATGAATAAGCTTCATCTCCAGGAATTCTAAGGGAAATACTTCTAACGACCTGTTGATATAATCGCGGGTCATGATAATTGGAGCGCGTATATGTTTTTTGCCGTATCGCTTGCCTAACGACGCAATAAAATCATAAAAGGGAAATTTAATTCCTTTTACAACAATTACTGTATTGATATCGGAATATTTCGGATGAAAACTTTTTGTTACGGCGCTGCCAATGATGTATATCGAAGTGATGTCTTCTTTATAATGAGTCAGGATGTCTTTGAGGAAAGGTTCTATGACGGTCTGCGTTTGTGCGGGTAAGTTAGATAGTTTAAGGTCGTCCATTAACTATAAGCCTTTCACTGAATTTTCCAAGTCAAATCTTAAACTTTCCCTCGTTAAGGGAATAAGATTGATGGGTTATTTATTATTTCCCTGTTCTTCCAGTTTTTTTCTGAGCGCTATATTTTCCTTCTTTGTCGCCTCCAGATCAAAGAGTAAATATTTCACATTTAATCTGAGTGAATCAAGCGTGTCCTGCAACATTACCAAACTCTTTCTCAGGTCTTCATATTTTTTACCAAGTTCACCTGCCAGCATTTCGAGGCTTTCTCTTTTTGCTTCCGGGAAACGTTTGATTTGCTCGATTAAATCCAGCAGTTTTTCATGAAAAGTTTTTTCATCCATAGAACAGCCTCCTCAGATTTAAGTCCTCGGGAACTTTTTTATGCCACAAAGACACCAAGTCACAAAGGCTTAGTAACCCGGTGGCGATTACAATCTCCTTACTATCAATTTACTTACACTCAAAATATAAGCAACACTTAAATAAATGTCAAGGTTTAAAATATTTAAGAATGATACTGAACAGCCGCTTTGAAATTTCAAATTGACAATCCCCTTTTTTACCAATATAATTAACCAACAAAAATGTTATATCTACGCCCAAAAACTTGCCGCAATGTATTGATTGTGGCAATTTTATTTTAAGGAGAACTCGCATTGGAGTGGGATAAACCTGCAACGTTGCTGCTGGAAAAGGCGCCTCCCTTTGTGCAAAAGATCGTTCGTGAAAAGGTAGAGACGCTTGCCCGTGAGCGGGGAAAGACCATAGTAACTGAAGCGGAAGTCGTTGCTGCCAGAGAGTCATTCATGGGTAAGCCGAATCCACAACGCACTCCGGCAAAGCAACCCGCGGACAATGAAAAACTCTCTATCCTCCGAAAGTATCCCAAATATTTTGATACAGAAGGGAATCCCGTTCTCTATCAGGTAAAATCCTGCAGAGGCGCTGAGGTCAATTGTCCGTTTCTCATAACGGATTCCGGCATTCTGTCCGAAAAACTCCGGAATAGACTGGAGGAGTTACTTTTTACCGAAAAGTTGATCGACAAGGTTGAAGGACAAATTCTGCCGCACCACACGATGAAACTGGCTGTGTCGGGATGCCCGAACAGTTGCTCCATGCCGCAAATCAAGGATTTTGGCGTCCATGCGGTAGAACCCGTTTCCGTAGACCCGGATTGCGCATGTATCGAATGCATGAAATGCGTGGAGACCTGCCGTGAAGATGCAATTACCGTCAAGAATGAACAGGTAACTATTGATAAAGAAAAATGCGTGCACTGTGGACTATGCGCCAGGGTATGCCCTACCGGCACAATAAAGGCTGAGGAGAAAAAGTATCGCGTCATGATCGGCGGGAAGGTTGGACGTCATCCCAGATTTGCCATGGATTTATTACCCCAGGCAGATGAATCCGCCACATTAAAGGCGCTGGACGTATGCGTGGATATTATTCTCTCAAGTAAAACGGAACATCGCTTTAGAACACTTATTGAACAACGAGGAATAGAGGAAATTAAAAAAAGAATATGATACTCTGTGATACCGATAGAAAGATACTTCACCGTTTACAGTCTAATCTTCCCCTTGTGTCAAGGCCGTTCCTTGAATTGAGCAAGGAGCTGAACATAGACGAAGACACGATTATCGAGCGCATCAAATTCATGATTGAAAAGGGCTACGTAAGGCGGCTTGCGCCCATCATCAACACGCAGGCGATGGGCCGAGAGGCAACGCTTGCGGCAGTCAAGGTTCCGGAAGACCGCATTGACGAGGTGAGCGCAATTATCAACAGTTACAGCGGCGTCTCCCATAATTATCTGCGGAAAGGCAAAAACTGCAATATCCCTTACAATATGTGGTTTACCATGTCAGCTAAGGATGACGAGGAACTTCACAGCAGATTAAAAGAAATCGAAGACAGAACGGGTCTTACCGTCAGAAGTCTGCCCACGACAAAGAAATTCAAGATCGGCGTCCGCTTTAAAATTTATTAATTTACAACAGTCCATTTTACCGCAGAGAACGCTGAGGTCGCAGAGGTTATTTTTTGCATTAAACAAGATTATTTTATTTTTTTCTCTGCGTTTTCTGCGCCCTCTGCGGTGAACTATTTTGTTAATTATACATTAAATTATGACAACTAAAAAAGAAGACACAGACGTAAAGCTTATCAAACACATTCAGGAAGGACTCCCCGTCACCAGGACCCCTTACAAAGACATTGGACAGGCATTGGGCATGTCGGAAGATGAGGTAATCCAGAGACTCAAAAAGCTCTTAGAGTCCGGGAAAATCAGGCGTCTTGCCGCCTCCATCGCGCACCGCAAGATCGGTATCAATGCCAACGCCATGTGCGTGTGGAAGGTGCCGCAGAAGCGGGTTGACGAGGTAGGCAAGATCATGGCCAGTTTTGAGGAAGTGACCCACTGCTATGAGCGCCCCACCTATCCCGACTGGCAGCATAACGTCTTCACGATGATTCACGGATACACCGACGCCGAATGCGAGGCCGTGATCCAGGCGATCAAAGAAAAAACCGGCTTGACAGACTACGTGATCCTATACAGCGAAAAGGAATTCAAAAAGGTTGGGGTAAGGATATAATATTATAGTAACCACCTTAAATAAGTTAACATTGAATGCCTGTCATTCCGAACGAAGTGAGGAATCTTAAGATTTCTCAGTCGCTCCGCTCCTTCGAAATGACAACTTTCTTTTGTTGTCAACTATAAATTGGTGGATTCGCTAGCGCTTAATCCACTCTCGTTTGAGGGTTTCTATCTTCACAACCGCCCGTTCATCCTCAAGTCGCAGTAAAACTATGCCTTTGTGTGGGCGTTGTTCCCGATATACTTTCTCCCCGAAATCCTTGTCATTCGTTATTGGTATCCAATTCTCGGTAAACGCCTTGTGGATAATGTCGTCATCGTCCATCCCACGTGCCTCAGCGCATACAGAAAACACTTCATGCCCTTGCTGTCGCAACCATGCGGCCACCGCTGGTCCGGTGGATTCGTCCACGAGAAATCGCATTTACGTTTGCTCCACGGCCAGTGGCATAAAGGTTGTATTCTCTAAGGATTTGGTCGCAAACAGGATACAGGCTTGAATGTCTTCCTTGGTCAGACCCTTGTATTCACTGATGATTTCTGTGACTGTCGCGCCACGTACAAGCAGGTTCAGAATATACTCGACCGTCAACCGCGTTCCCCTGATGACGGGCTTGCCATGACTTTGGGATTGACCGTAATTCGCTCAAGTAATTCTTGATCTTTCATACGCTTGTGACCTCCTATAAATATTATACACCCAACACCCGCTTTTCCACCTTTTCGTAAAGTTTAAAATGATGGATTTATGAGGGGATTCTAGTGTATTCAATTTTATTGTCAAGTAAAATGCCTGAAAATCTGTATCAGTTCACCCCCTCCCACCAGGGGCGGCGGTTGTTTGTAATTTAATATTTCTTAAGCACAAAAACATACATGGAGATTCTTGTTGGATGAAACAGTGCGCACCCAACAAATTCATGGTAGATGGGTCGCTTTGCTTCACCGATAGTGTCGGGCTAATTCTGAGGCATAACTGGTTCCAATAATACTGGCGTTCTGTGTCAGCCATTCACTTAATCGGGTCTTTCCTGTCGGAGGATTTTTCGATACGAGCAGGTTCGACATCAACCCTTCGACTTCATCTCGAGTCAACACCACGTCGTTAACCATATACCCGATAAATTTTGAGAGAAATAGCGCCAATCCCTGTCTCAGATGAATGATTTTCGCTTTACTCTGAATTCTGTCGGCAATGAGACGAATTAGCTCTTCATACTCGAAAATTTCAGGACCAACGGCATCCAGTACCATGTTATCATTGGACTGCCCGGCGTTTACCGCTATCCCGGCTACATCTTCCACAAAGACAGGCTGTAGTCGATAATCACCCGCTCCCGGAATGGCGAATACCGGAAACTTTGTGAGAAACCAGGCAATATTATTGATAAGGATGTCCTCATGTCCAAAGATCACCGTAGGTCGGACGATTGCATAGGACAAACCGGAATGGATGACAGCTTTTTCAAGGATTCCTTTCCCTTTGAAATAGGGAAAGGGAGATGCTTCTGAGGCGTTTGTGATGCTGATGTGTACGATCCTGCGGATACCGGCTTCTTTCGCTGCGTTGATGAGTGTCTTCGTGTTTGCGACGGCAGTGTCATAAGTAACCTGCCCGTACGGGAAGCGTACCCAGTATGTGTTGTAAAGAGTTACAGCCCCTTGTAAAGCCCTTGTCAATTCCGCTGGATTATCGAAATGAAACGGGGCAACACGTATCTGATTGCCGAACGGATTCGGACGGTTGGGGTGTCCGGTGAGCGTTCTGACCCTCTTCCCCATCGAAAGTAGTCTTTGGGTTATGTATTTACCTGTGTAGCCAAACGCACCTGTAACAACATTCAATTCCTGAGTTTCCATGTCCACAGCCATAACCTGGACAAACCAGAAATAAAATTAAGCCTTCGGTGACTTTTTTGCCACAGAGTGCACCGAGGTCACAGAAATGATAAGGAAAATACATACATTAGCCGTTTTATTCCTGCTCTGCAGTCTCTGTACGCTCTGTGTCGGATTTGAAATTACTGATATGCCTGGAAAAGTCCCCAAACAGTAAACCAGACGATTGCAAACCACGGCCTTTTCATTTTTTATTTTTCCTTTCAGCGCTTGGCTAACTTTCCAGATGAACTTATAACCACCCCTCTTTCCCCTCCTTCGCAAGGAGGGGATGAAGGGGAGGTCTTCCCCGGGTTATTTGCCATACTGATTATGAACACGAAACCCGCATGAATAAAATGAAAATTCCTATACAATTGAATTATAGGTTAATTATGCAACACTTATACTATTACTTTGTCTAAACCGCCTTTTCGCCCCTTTCCCCGGTGCGGATACGGATAACGTCAAGAATAGGATTGATAAATATCTTTCCATCTCCAATATTGCCTGTCTTTGCCTCATTTACAATACACTGGACGATTTTCTCGACGTCCTTATCCGCTACCACCATTTCCATCTGCATTTTCCTTATGAGGTCTGTCTTATAGGTCCTGCCGCGCCATTGTTCGGTAATACCCTTTTGATTACCGTGCCCTTTTACCTCTGTTACCATCATCCCCGGATACCCAATATCTGACAGGGCATCCTTTACCGCAGAGAACCTATCTTCCCTCACAATTGCTGTAATCTTTTTCATGCCTTATCCTCCTAAAATAATTATTAGTGATAATTCTTACAATTACTCTATATCTCCGTTATCCAGACGATAGAGGGCATTAACGCCGGGGCGGGAAACCAATTTACCCGTGTAGGTAATCGTACTCCCCACCCTTACATTCATGACCTTTTCAAACATCCTCCAATCGAATATGACTTCTACTTCCGCATTCTTGCCCAACTGGCGGCTCACCCCCAAGCGGTTCCAGTCCACACGCCCCATCCCCTTGTATACTATGATTCCCTGCCATCGGACATATTTGCCTTTATATTTTTTCCACAAATCTTTCTTCTCAGCGCGAGACAGTGAACTCTCCTCTCCAAATTTTTTGTCCATTTCATCAAAAGAAATATCCATGAATTCCCTTGGTATTTCTTCTATTTCTGATTTTGTAATCTCTTTCGCTGTTGGTTGCCCATAATCACGGGCATTATTGGCTTGCAGCAGCTGTTTTGCAGTTGTTTCCGCCGAAGTGGTATGCGCCGCAGATGGTATCTCTGATGCAACCAATTCTTTTTTACTGATTTTCAAAGGAATAGGTTCGGCATCTGTATACAGCCTCCAAAATATATCTTTATAACTGAGGATTCTCTCAGAATCATGGTGAAATACCACATCACCACAAATATTTCTATCCCGATACGCCATCCAGTTATACACACCGGTTACCAGTACCCTGTCATCCAGTACAATAAAATCCTGTACCGGACTGCCACACAATTGTATCTTCAATACCCTGACATCAAATCCTTTATCAATCAGCATCTCTGCGAGTGAACCTTTTGCACCACTGCTATCCTGCTCTAACATCATAACACGCACCCGAACTCCTCTCTCTCTTGCACCATCCAGATACTCACCAATCTCAAGGGAGGCAAAATCGTGCATACAAATATCTACACGATGTTGCGCATATTCAATGCCTTCACGTAACCGTTCTCTGGCAGTGCCCTCAGGAACATAAGAGACGCTATACGCCGTGCATAAGGAACTGTAAATATACCAGAAAAAACCCGCAAAAAACAATTTTTTCATATACCCGTATTTCCCATGTATACCAGAAATGCCTTGGGTAAATTATCCAGGATATCCGTAGCAATCAATGAAATTTCGCCTTTCTCGCGCGCCACAATATCGCCTGCCAGACCATGCAAATAAACACCCAACTGTGCCGAATCAAACGGGGTATATTGTTGCCCCAAAAAGGCAGCGATCATGCCCGTCAGCACGTCCCCAACACCGGCGGTAGCCATTCCGGGATTACCTGTATCGTTAATATAAAACTTCTCTTCATTCATAACGATGGTCTTGTGACCTTTCAATACGAGGGTTACATTCTTCCTGCCTTTGATAAACATTTTAGAAACTTCCAGGCGTTTTGACTGAACTTCCCTTGTCGATACTCCAAGAAGATGCGCCATTTCGCCGGGATGCGGAGTCAGCACAATCTGTTTCTTTATCTGATCAAGAATTTTTGGATTATCGGCCAGGGCATTAATACCATCGGCATCCAGCACGATGGGACAATCCAAAGACTGCAATAGCCACAGCACCAATCTCTTCGTTTCCAGATACTGGGAAAGTCCCGGTCCGATGGCAACCACATCGAACCGCCGGGAAAAATCGAGGATGTCCTGTCGTCCCAACTCCGACAGGGTTTTTACATGCGTTTCAGGCAATGGATGTGTCATAACACACGTTAATTTTGACGCAACGATTCCATGCAAGCTTTCCGGAATGCCTAGGGTGACAACCCCAGCGCCGGCACGTAAGGCTGATTCGCTGCACATGCACGCAGCGCCGGTCATACCGACGGAGCCTGCCAGCACAAATACGCGGCCGTAGTCCCCCTTATGGGTATCGGGCTTTCGAGAAGGAATTTTCGGTATGTCTTTTACTTCATACATAAACCACCGTAATTATTTAGCCACAGAGTTCTCAGAGAACACCGCTTTTTAAATTTTGATCCTGTTATCGTGTGTATATAGCGCTATTATCCAAATAAATTTGTGGGTTCAAACCTGAATCCGCCAAAGGTCCAAAGAAACGACCTGAGGGTGGATTAAGGCGTTGGTTTTTACGCCGAATCCACCATTTTGGGGGATTGGTGGATTCGCATTTGCTTAATCCACCTTACAAAAACTTCTCATCTTCATAATTTCTTCGTCTTCTCGTGTTTCCTGTCCCCTGTGCCCTCTGTGTGCTCGGTGGCTAAAGTTCTACAGACCAATTTATTTTCTCGTTCTGTTAATCAAAGAGGCGACATAAGCAGCGCCAAAACCATTATCGATATTTACCACAGAAACGCCGGAGGCGCAACTGTTCAACATGGACAGGAGCGGCGCCACTCCAAAGAAACTAGCGCCATAACCAATACTAGTCGGAACACCTATGACAGGACAGTCCACCAACCCTCCGACCACACTTGCCAGCGCCCCTTCCATCCCTGCTACCACAATAATTACGTTTGCTTTGAGCAGTTCGCCGTGACTCTTCATCAACCGATGGATACCCGCAACGCCCACATCGTACAACACCTTTACATTATTCCCCATAATCTCCGCCGTTACCCGTGCTTCCTCAGCCACAGGGATATCAGAAGTCCCTGCCGTAATAATCAGGACAAGCCCTTTATGAGGTTTTCGTCTGGTTTTTCGTATCGTAATTGTTCTTGCCTGTTCGTTGTAAACTGCCTCAGAAAACTTCCTGGAAACGGCTTCGTAAATCTCCCTGCTTGCGCGGGTCGCAAGCATATCGTTTTCACCGGCAACGATATGTTCCACAATCTTCACCACCTGTTCGACGGTTTTACCCATACAGAAAATAACCTCCGGGAAACCACAGCGAATCTTGCGATGGCTGTCTACCTTGGCAAAACCGATGTCTTTGTAAGGCAATTCCCTGATCTTTCCAAGGACATTATTTATTGACACCTCCCCAGCCTTATAATCTTCTAATAATCGTTTTATTACATCAATGTCCATAGTAATCTCATAATGTGTTGAAAATTTATAGCATCACCCCACGAAACTTCTTTTTAGAAAGTTCTTTATGGATTGTCTAAAAAGTATGGTTCGTAATACTCCCCTCTATCAAGAGGGGCCGGGGGGGTGTTATATTGGAACAACACGCCCCTTAATCCCCTCTTTTTAGAGGGGAAAGCACGATGCTTCATCTAATTTGTGCATGGCAACTCATACTGCATGCTTAATCCCGTAAATTGGCTATGCTGTGCTTATGGAATAGCTTCAACATCAAGCAGCGAAATATCACCCTCTAAATACTTCTTGTAAGCCAAGCCTGCCACCATAGCGGCGTTATCCGTACATAATCTGTGAGATGGGCAATACACAGGAATTCCAATCTCCTTCGATACCTCTTGCAACTTCTGACGCAGCCTCGAGTTCGCTGCAACACCTCCACCCAATGCAATCCCGCGAACATTATACATCCTTGATGCGAGGACAGTCTTGTCTATCAGCACATCAACCACCGCCTCCTGAAAACTTGCAGCAATATCAGCGAGTTCTTGATCGGATGGCGTCTTTAATCTGGAAGCCCTCACATCCTGTCCCCGATAATAGTATAACACCGCTGTCTTCAGCCCGCTAAAACTAAAATCAAGCGAATCCTTTTCGAGATACGCCCTTGGAAACGGCACAGCATGCCGATTTCCGCACCTTGCTACCTTATCGATAATCGGTCCTCCGGGATAACCCAGTCCCAGTATTTTTGAGACCTTGTCAAACGCCTCACCTGCTGCATCATCAATTGTCCCGCCCAACGGCGTATGTTTCGTCTCACTCTCTGATAAAAAAAGGGTAGTATGCCCCCCCGACACGACAAGACTGATCGTGGGGTAGGGTATATTCTCATGCTCCAGATTATTCGCATAGATATGGGCATGGAGATGATTGATTGCCAACAAGGGTACGTCCAGCGCCATACACAGAGTTTTCGCGGCTGTTACACCGATAAGCAAGGCGCCGATGAGACCCGGCGTATTGACAACGGCAATTGCATCGATTTCAGCAAGCCGTACTTTCGCATCACTCAGGGCGTTGTTAACGATGCCAATAATAGACTCCAAATGCGCCCGACAGGCAATTTCAGGAACCACACCTCCAAACTGGCGATGTAATACGTCCTGGGAGAGAATAATACTCGATACTATTTCTCGCCCGTCTTTTACAACAGCCGCAGAAGTCTCGTCACATGATGTCTCAATACCCAGAATTAACATGTCATAAAAAAAGGCAGGAATATCTCCTGCCTTAATTATAATAATCTAATTGTAAACACTATTCCATTTTTTAGGGAGCGCCTGAACGCTTCGCATAGACCTCTATACCTTTCATGATATCAATAGCTCTTTCCAGTTGCATATCGATATATTGTGGTTTTTCTTTTGCCCCAACGGTTCCTTTCAGTACCGTCTCTGTTCCTTTAACTTCATTAATCTTCGTATCGATATTTATCATGGCCAGATGTTCGTGCAATGCCTTTATCTCGGCAAAATTGAGCGGGACTTTTACGTGCGGTTCAATCCCTTTTTCATGGATACAGACTCCTGACGGCGTATAATAGCGCGCCGTTGTCAATTTTAGGGCGGCTTTCCCGTCTCCTACAGGGATCAGGCTCTGCACAGAACCCTTGCCGAAAGTCTTAATGCCTAACAATAAACCGCGTTTGTGATCCTTGATCGCGCCTGCAACGATTTCCGATGCGCTCGCACTTCCATTATTTACGAGCACTACCAATGGGAAATTGGGATACGTCCCCTGCTTGTGGGCTTGATACACATAATTCTGCGTCTTGTCTCTTCCTTTGGTGGAAACAATCACGCCTCTTTCCAGAAACTTATCAGCCATATCAACAGCGACGTTCAATAATCCGCCGGGATTAAATCTCAAGTCCAATACCAGGCATTTCATGCCTTTCTTCAACAAATCCTGAATAGCCGCATCCATATCCCTTACGGTATTCTCCTGGAAATTTGTCACCGCAAGGTAACCAATTTTATAATCATTGTCCACGATTCTGGCGCCGCGGATGCTCTGTACATGAATCTTTGCACGTTCAATGGTAATATCCGTTGTGGTTGTGTCACCTTCATGGACGACGGTCAGGGTAATCTTCGTTCCTAGCTTTCCGCGAAGTTTTTTCACGGCGTCCCTGATAGTCATATTTTCCGTGGATTCACCGTCAATCTTGACAATCCGATCTCCTACCAGTATCCCGGCTTTGAAAGCAGGAGAATCTAGCAGTGGCGTAATCACCGTCAGCAGCCCGTCTTTAATAATTACCTCAATCCCCAGTCCCTCAAATTCTCCTTCCGTTTCAATTTTCAGGTCTTCCATATCCTCAGGGCTAAAATACTGACTGTACGGATCGAGACCCGAAAGCATGCCACGATAAGCGTTCACAAGGATCGTGTTAATTTTTATTTCATCGACATATTTGTCCTGTAACTCCTTAACAACTTTAACAAACTCTTCATACTCCTCGTAGACACTCTCTTTGGTCTGATCGGCGCCCTCTTTGACTTCAATCTGAGGCTTTCCAAGAGGGACTTCCTGCCCAAACGAGACTGTTTTAACAGACACAAGGGTTACAAATAATAAAAAAATGCTCAGCCTTTTCATCATTTCTTCTTTCGCTCTACGGCTCGTTTTGCCGCCACCACAATATCTTCCGGCAGGAGGTGATATTCTTTAAAGAGGATATCAGGTTCCCCCGACTGACCAAAACGATTGTCAATGCCAATCATTTCCACAGGAACGGGGTAATTTCTGGCCAATACCGTTGCAACGGCGCTGCCCAGGCCGCCGTCCAGCACGTGCTGTTCCGCTGTCACCACGGCATTCACCTGCTTCGCAACCTTCACTAAAATTTCATGGTCTATGGGCTTTATGGTATGCATATTGACTACGGTTGCCTCAATACCTTCCTTCGATAACACATCAGCCGCTGTAAGTGCGTTGGCCACCAATGCCCCGCAGGCAACAATCGCCACATCTTTCCCGTTTCTGAGGATATTCGCTTTCCCAATGGTATACGGCTCTTCCTTTTTTGTAATTACCGGCACCGCCGCCCTGCCCAATCGGATGTAAATAGGGCCTTTATGGGCTACAGCCGCCAGAATGGATTTTCTTGTTTCTACCGCATCGCATGGTTCGACAACCGTCATGGTTGGAATCGTCTTCATCAGAGAAATGTCTTCGATGCACTGATGTGATGCCCCGTCAGGCCCAACCGATACCCCGCTATGCGTGGCAACAATCTTTACGTTTAATCCACTGTAACAGATCGTATTTCTGATCTGTTCCCATGCCCGGCCTGTCGCAAAGATACTGAAGCTGCTGACAAAGGCTATTTTCCCGCATGTCGCCAGCCCCGCAGCCGTATTCATCATATTGGCCTCGGCAACCCCCATATTAAAAAATCTTTCGGGGAATTTCTTGCCGAATTTGGCTGTGGTTGTGGACTTTGAAAGGTCGGCATCCAGCACCACGATGTCCTTGTTTTTCTCCCCCAATTCCACCAGCGCATCGCCGTATGCCTGGCGCGTAGCTATCATTTCAGTCATTTTTTATATTTCCACCATTTGCAATAATTCGGCACATTAAAGAATGCGCCGAAGGTTTATTTTACTGTCACTGTTTCTTAACTAATACGTTTTGCATTATTTTTTACAATTTTTTCCAATTTTAAAAACTCGTTGAAGTCTTTGTGCATTAACATCAACTCCGTGCATCTCGCAATAATCTTCCCACAAAGAATAAGCAACTTCTGTTTTTGTCGAATAAGACAGTGATAACCACCCCTCTAAATTATTTTTCTCCATTTTATCTATATCATCAGGATCGTACAGTTTATATTTTCTTATAATTTTTCTCATAATATTATTTAATCAAATACCTTTAACTTAACAACCATAACGATGGTTTCAGTGTCATGTAAACCTGCATAAAAGTTAGTTAATTAAAGCATAAGGCTTCTAATTCCCTGTTTTAATTTGTATTCTCTGCGTCCACTGCGGTAAATTATACTCTCATTTCAATTCAGCCAGCGCCCGTTCCGCCTCTTCTTTCGTAGGGGCCTTTCCATGCCAGTCAACCTGGTTTTCCATGAAAGAAACACCCTTACCTTTTATTGTTTTTGCAACAATGACGGTCGGTTTTCCTTTTACCTTCTCTGCCTCATCATACGCGGAGAGGATAGCCTTGTAATCGTGTCCGTTAATTTCAATCACGTGCCAGCCAAAACCGCGCCATTTATCGGGAATCGGATGTGACGACATAATCTCATGAATGAATCCGTCAATCTGCAGCCCATTTTGATCAATGATGGCGCACAGGTTGTCTGCCTTATAATGGCTTGCCGCCATCGCCGCCTCCCACACCTGCCCTTCCTCAATTTCCCCGTCGCCCAGCATGACGAAGGTCCGGTAATCCTTTTTATCTAACTTTGCCGCCAAAGCAATTCCCAAACCGACTGATAGTCCTTGTCCCAACGACCCGCCGGATATCTCAATTCCCGGTGTTGTTTTCATGCAGGGATGCCCCTGAAGAATACTCCCAAACTGTCTGAGGGTATCGAGCTTATCGATACCAAAATACCCCATTTCCGAAAGTACGGCATAGAGCGCCGGACAGCCGTGACCTTTCGACATCACGAATCTGTCCCTGTCAGGCCACGCAGGTTGTTGAGGATTATGCTTTAATTTATTATAGAAAAGAGCCACCAGTAAGTCTACCGTCGACAATGAGCTGCCGGGGTGTCCAGACCCCGCCCTTGCGAGCATTCTTACAACATGTCTGCGAATGACCTTCGCACGTTCTTCCATAGACTTAATATCCACACATTGCGATTTTATCATGTCCTATAAATACCCAATAAAAACAAAAAATCCTTTGGTTGAATCATACCTAATAAACTAATTTTACCAGTTAGATCATCACTGAGTAACGTATCTCGGATGTCAGGAAATGAAAGTAAAGGCGGGAAACTATCAATCGTGTATTGAACAATTCTCACATGTTTTGAAACCACAGAAAGTTTCGGATTGCTTACCCTAAATCTCCGCACGCCACTATGATACAGAGTGGTGGGCAGAGCCGGGATCGAACCGGCGACACCAGGATTTTCAGTCCTGTGCTCTACCAACTGAGCTATCTGCCCTGTCTTGGTTTTTTTGCGGTAAATTATACCCACAAACTTACAGTAAAAACATTATAGAGTTGCGGTATATATATGTCAAGATTTTTATTGCCCCTGATGTTGGTGTAACCGATCTACGAATAAATAGAAATGAACACACCCATCGCCCCTCACTCTTTGCATAATAATCCGTCTAAAATTATTTGCCGTGATTTACTTGACAAAGGACTGCCTTAGAAATATTATTAAGCTAACAAATTACAAAAATTATAATTTGTAAATTTTAAAAACCGTGAGGGAGACTAAAATGCCATTAATTAAAATTAAACAAAATTATCAAATTACCATACCGCAAGAGCTGCGCAAGAAGTTTAACGTCTCTGTCGGGGATTACCTGGAAATAGAGACTCAAAAAGAAGGCTTAATTATAAAACCTGTTAAAGTCATCCACCCTGACCAAGAGTATTTTTATACCCCTGAATGGCAGAAGAAAGAGGCGGAGGCGGATGAGGCTATTGCTAAAGGCGAGGTATTGGGCCCCTTTGACAACGCTAAGGATGCAATTAAGGCTATTAAAAAGGCCAAATTATGAACCTTTTCTTTTCAAAACCGTTTGTCAGGGATTACAGAAAGCTGCCTAAACAAATTCAAACGGCTGTAGATAAGCAATTAGAACTTTTATTATCCAACCCCGAACATCCTTCTTTAAACATAAAGAAAATGAATGATCCAAGAGAAATTTGGGAAGGAAGAATAACCAAATCTTACCGCTTTACCTATCAAATCGAAGGAGAAACCTACGTTCTACGCAGGGTGGGCACTCATGATATTTTAAAAAATCCTTAAACAGAAAAAATGATTGACAATATATTTCAGTCCTTTATACTAATTACGTAATTACTAAATTACATAAATACCTATGAAGATCACACCTATTAAAGGAGATATTAGGAATGCCTGTTATTAAAGTTTTAAGACATGGACAGATAACACTGCCGAAGGAACTTAGAAAGGTTTTAGGAGTGAAAGAAGGAGACATTTTAGAGGCAGAGATGAAGGAAAATCAAGTGGTGTTAAAACCTAAAACTTTGATTGATAAAATTCCAGAATCAGAATCCGAACTTTCAGAACAAGGAAAAACAAAAATCAGAGAAGCCTTAGAAGATTATGAAAAAAAGAGGATGAGCGGCCCTTTCCGCTCGGTAAAAGAAATGAAAAAAGCCTTTTCAGGCAAATAAATGGAACTCTTTCCTACCAAAACCTTCCAAAGGGATTATGAGAAGTTGCCCAAACCGATTCAAAAGCAGTTAGATCGGAATCTGGAATTTCTCTTAAAAAATCCTTATCATCCTTCTTTGGGAATTAAGAAGACAAAGGGAGAAGTTCTTAAAGGTTATACAGACGTTTTTGAGGGAAGAATCAGTAGAAACTACAGGTTTTTATTTTTAATTGAAACCGACTATTATGTTCTTTTGCGCTGTGGTAAACATGATGAATTTTTTTAAAAAAGAACTAAGACACATTACTCCAATCCCACACTTCGATTTTTTTGTACAGACCATAATCTGTCAGGTCGTAACGCAGCGGGGTAATGGAAATATAGCCTTCGTTGACGGCAGTCAGATCCGTTCCCTCCTCACGATGGATTGATTTATTCGTGCCCATCAACCAGTAATATGCCCTTCCACTAGGATCAGTGCGCTTATCAAAGGTCTCTTTAAAATCGTGGGCAAACTGCCGGGTAATCTTAATCCCCTTGATTTGATTGGAAGGACGCGAGGGGATATTCACGTTGAGCAACGAGCCTTTGGGTAATTTATGTTTAATGATACGTTCTATAACTCCCTTTGCCACCTTTGCCGCTTCTGCGACATCGGCATACTGGTCGGTAATCTCGAAGGAGACGGCAATCGAGGGAAATCCCATAATCGCCGCCTCTACAGCGGCAGCCACCGTCCCAGAGTACAGGATGTGAATCCCCACATTGGCTCCCATATTAAGACCTGAGATGACCACATCAGGTCCCTTTTTCATAATTTCAAAAGCCGCAAGCTTCACGCAATCTGCTGGCGAACCATTCACACCGTAACCGATAAACTCGTTGTTTAAACGTACCTCTCTGATACGCAGGGGATGACTGAAGGTAATGGAATGCCCCACGCCACTCTGCTCAATATCGGGCGCTACGACCGTAATCTGTCCCAGTTCCTGAATCTGATGCTTTAAGGCGGCAATCCCCGGCGCGTAGATACCGTCGTCGTTGGTCAGCAAAATTTGCATAATTTACCTCATATCGTCATAAAAACGTTTAATGGTTTGAATATCCAGTCCTGCCCAATAGGCCAGCACTACAAACTTATTAATCAGTAATTGTCTTAGTACGCCTTTTCTCATGAATCGTCTTGCAGAAGAAATCACGGGCATTCGTATGAGAATAACCTTGCCCTGTTTCCTCAATCTTTTATAAAAATCATAGTCTTCCATAATGGCTATTTCTTTGTATCCACGGAGTGACTGAAAAACATCCTGTCTCACAAAAATACCCTGGTCGCCAAAATGGAAGAGTCTGAAGTTGAACCTGGTTATAAACGAGACTCCTCTTAGTATAAAATTATCTGCGTCAAATGCAATATAAAATGAGCCACCTGCTACCGCCTCGTCTCTCATCCTTTTTCTTATTTCACGAAAACCGTTGTCTGGCAGGAGTGTATCGGCGTGTAAGAACAGTAAAATGTCTCCTTTGAATAGTTTTGCGCCTGCATTCATCTGAATCGCCCGTCCACGCTGGCTGTTTATCACACAGGCATACTTTTTAGCGATTGCAACGGTATTATCGGTGCTTCCCCCGTCTACCACGCAAACCTCGTAATCACCCTCCTGCTTCATGACACTCTGGAGTGTTTTTTCAATATGAGATTCCTCATTGAGTGTGGGAATGATTACAGATATCTTCATTTAAAACCACAGATCCCCGTTCCTCGTTTTTCCGAGGATAAGTTTCACGAGGACAAATTTAGCAGATTACACGGATTTTGTATCAATAGTGTCATTGTCATTGCAATACCTTTCGATACATCATTGCTTCCATTGGCAAAACAGAGGGTCTAAAAGAGTAGAGGAGGGGTCGAGGACGCATCTTAAAATTAAATTTAAAGTGAAAGATAAATTGGAAATCATTATAATAGCCCGATAGAAAATATCAATATTTTTTAACGAATAAGACTTGTCCTCATGAAAATGGGGAGAAGTAATCACACAGAGACACGAAGCCGCAAAGAATGATGAATGAAAATGAAATTGGGAAAATTATAGTTGATGCTGCAGTTGCAGTGCATAGAGAACTAGGACCAGGATTGCTCGAAAGTGTTTATGAAGTCATCTTTGCTTACGAGCTTAAGAAACGTGGATTATCAGTCGACCGTCAGGTATCCATACCGATAGAATATCATGGAATAAAATTTGATGAAGGATTCCGAGTTGATATTCTCGTTGAGAACAAGGTGATAATCGAGTTAAAATCCGTGGAATCCGTTAATAAAGCTCACAAGAAACAGGTTCTAACTTACTTGCGTTTGACAGGGCATAAGCTCGGATATTTGCTGAATTTTGGGGAAGCCTTTATGAAGGATGGAATATCAAGAATAATTAATGGGGATATCCCATAAATCTTTGTGTCTTGGTGGCTTTGTGTGAGGAAACAGATTGAGAAGATACTTACTGAAAACTTATAGCGCTTCCGATCACGTTTGCATCACGGAATTATGATGAACCTTGAAGACCGGCTTGGTTCCCGCTCAAACGCCAATATCCATTCCCCATTGAGCACTATTCCCGTCTGCTGAGGACCTCCGTCACCGCGGCCCGTATGGCCCGCATTGAAGAAGGCTTTGGAAGGAATTTCACCCTGCCCTCGTTTTCTGAAAGAAATTGTACAAGGCGCGGGTCTGTAATTGCCGTGAAAAAGATAAATCTTGAGCCGACGCCCGGATAGGCGCGGCAGGCCTCCTTGAAAAACTCCACGCCGTCCATTACCGGCATGTCAACGTCCGTTATTATGGCTGCATAATATTTGTCGCCAAGCTTGCGAAGTGCGGTCCTACCGTCTGGAGCAGAATCACCCTCCCCTCGTCCTCAAGGATGGCCTTAAGCGCATCGGTTACCATGTCGCTGTCGTCAACAACAAGGATGTTTTCTGTCCATATATTGTCAAGAGCCTTGATCCGGGCGAATTGAGCGCAGAACTCGGGCCTGTTTTTAAGAAACCGCTCGACTTCCTTTTTGTGCCGGGCTATCAATACGGCGTCCTTTCTGTACCTGTGGTCCTCGCGCTTTAACAGGTTAACGATGTAAAGGAATAGGGTATTCCACTCTGAATCCTCAGTCTTGACAATGCATTCCACAAGCTCCGGCCCGGTTATAGCGCCGCGTCTTATCTTTTCGGTAAAGGCAGCGAACCAACTCTCTACATCTTCTTTCACGGCCTCGCCCAGGATTATCGGAGTATCCAATGGAACGCCGGAATGGTTGATGCTCTCAAGCGCATTTTTCATTATCTCGTGGTGAGTGTGCTCATCGTGGGCAAGACGCCCTGCCAGCGCCGACAGTTCCTCGTCGCCGTTCTTGAAATGCTCCCGCGCTTTTTCATACGTCTCGGCCGCCAGGGATTCGACACCGATCAACCATTCAATTATCTTCTTAAGATTTTCCACAGTGTTGTATATAGATATTCTTGATTTTGAGTTTTGACTTTTGACCTTTTAGGGTATATTAATATTAAGTATAACTGTAATTTCATATAATTTCATACATAATTTTGAGGTGAACGCTCATGTTTGAACCGGTAGTATATTGTTCTTGCGGGAATCTAAAAGAATATGGAGGCAATTGGCAAATAACATCCCGTTCTTTTAAGGCGGCATTCATGCCTCTGAAAGAGCGCGAGTCTCTTATTTCAAAAGAAAAATGCCCCATCTGCAGATGTATAGACGCGGGAGAGGTCTTACTATCTCTTAAAAATCTTTAAAAGATTTGTCCCCTTTTACCTTCTTGACTTGTATATTTAAAAGGTCTAAAATGTTTAAAAGATACCACCTGAACTCGCATTTCTTAGATTTAATCCTGCGGTGATGATGGGCAAACCGGTTATTGCTGGAACACGCATTACCGTTGAGCTTATTTTAGATAAACTTGCAACTGCTGAAACTATCGAGCAAATTCTTGACGCCCACCCCCGTCTTACCCGCGATGCCATTCAAGCAGCCTTATCGTTTGCGGCTGATTCATTACGGGATGAGGTAGTTTATCCAATTCAGGAGGTAGCTTGAACTGTCTGGCAGACGAAAGTGTAGATCGGCAAATAGTAGAGCGTTTAAGGCAAGATGGTCATCAGGTGCAAAGTTTATAAGCCATCTACTTCGTTTGTGCTTGCACTAAAGTTCATGGAAATGGGAAAAATTATTTTTGATTTTCAGGTTTGGTTTTGGTAGAAACAGATTGAGAAAATAGTTACTGAAAACGTATAGCGCCTCCAGTCACGCCTGCATCACGGCAATATTATGAAGATTGAGGTTGGTATAATAACTAAGAAACTTGTCCTCGTAAAAATTTGGGGAGGTCTTACCGTGAATTACGAAAACGTTTTTAATAATCAAATAATTCTTGACGCAAAGGAAATACAGACCAGAAAAGATTACCTGTGTCTCCAGGATAAAGACGTTGAATTGCTGAAAAAATTAAAAACTGTAATTCAGGAGAATATCGACACGTTGATAAAGGCATTTTACGACCATTTGAGTAATTTTAAAGACCTCACAGATCTCTGGCTTGATATGAAAAGCCTTGATAGATTACTCACGGCGCAAAGAGGTTATCTCCTGGGTGTCTTTGATGGAAAATATGATAAGACATATTTCGAGGAAAGACTCAAGATTGGACGCACCCACCACAAGGTGAAACTCCCGACAAAATGGTATATAGGTGCGTATAACATTTACAGATCGCTCATCATACCTCTCATTTCTGAGAAATATAAAGATGATAAAAAACTTTGCACGGAGAGTATTATTGCGTTCGAAAAAGTTATAAATCTTGACTTGCAACTGGCAATTGACTCGTATATCTACAATTATAATCACAGTCTCCAGGAAAAAATAAAAGAACTTAAACTGTACCAGGACGCGCTGGATAATACCATGGAGGCTATTATTGTCACTGATTTAGCAGGCAACACTAAGTATGTAAGCAACGGTTTCGAAAGAATAACAGGATATAAGCGGGATGAAGCACTGGGGAAGAATCCATCAATTCTCAAATCAGAATTTACCCATCCGGCATTTACCAGCGCGATGTGGGAATCAGTTGTCAGCAAAGGGTGGTGGGAGGGGGAATTGGTAAACAAAAAGAAAAATGGGGAACACTGGGATTGCTACCTGAATATTACCACGGTGAAAGATACGTTTGGGGTTCCGTACGCCTTTATAGGCACGCTCAAGGATACTACTATTGAAAAACGGAAATTAGCCTCAGTTGAAGCCAGCGAAGCCGAGATGGAAAAGACACAAAAGGAACTTAGAGGCGCATATCAGGATACGGTATTCATGCTGGCGGTAGCCTGTGAAGCAACTGATGAGACCACAGGCGCTCATGTTAAACGCATACAACGTTATTCTGAGGCTTTGGCAAGGGAAGTGGGATTTTCCGGCAGGCAGGCGGAACAAATCGGAATATCGAGTATTTTGCATGATGTTGGGAAAATATATATACCAGTAAGCATATTAAAAAAACCGGCGAAATTATCACCTGATGAATGGGAAATCATGAAGACGCATACTATTCGCGGAGAGCAACTGCTTGTCAATAAGCCATACTTCCAGACTGCCAGACAAATTGCGCGGTGTCACCACGAGAATTTCGATGGCACAGGGTACCCCAACGGCATATCAGGCGGGGCAATTCCCATTGCCGCTCAGATTGCAAAATTAGCCGACATGTATGATGCGCTTATCACCAAACGACCTTACAAAGAAGCATGGCCAGAAGAAGCGGCATATAATGAAATCCTTTCAGTAAGCGGAAAGTCATTGAACCCCATTGTTGTAAATGCCTTTCGTAAGATTTATGATGCTGGAGTTTTCAAAAGCATCAGAGAAAACCCATTGTAAATACGCATATGTTTCCTTTGCGTCTTTACAGGTGTAGGGTCACACCTTGACAGGCTGTCCGAGAATTGCTTTGAGTACCAGATGCTATACTATGTATTGATCAATCATGTTAATATTAGACAATATATAGTATACATTTAAGATTGTCATTGAATTCTCGGACAGCCTGTTGATCAGTGATTAATTTATTGACAATAAAAGGCAATTCCCTATTCCCCGTTTCCACGAGGACAAGTTTGCTATCTTGTCTGCCATGACAGAAGAAAACCTAAAACACTTCTTCTCCATTTCTCCACCTTCACCTTTTCTCCTTTGTTACACAATGTTTTTGCTGAAAAGGAAAAAATCACTTCATTGAGAAACTGCCGATAAAGGGGATTGACAGCATGCCCGGTAGCAGTACACAGCGCCTTTTGTCCCGGAATTCATCAAGACCAATGGTCATGCCTTCGTGTCCCATCCGCGGCTGTGGACGGTAAGTGCCCAGCAAGCGGTCCCACCACGGCAGATTAAACCCATAATTGGAGTTCGTTTCACGTCCCTCAGTGGAGTGATGCACCCGATGCATGTCCGGCGTTACAATAAACCAGCGCAAAATGCTGTCTACGCTACGCAACATGCGCACGTTGCTGTGATTGAACATGGAGGTGGCATTCAGCGCCACCTCGAATATGATTACACCCAATACAGGCGGCCCCAGCACGACAACCCCGGCAGATTTGATGAGCATGGAGAGCAAGATTTCTACGGGATGGAATCGGATGCCTGTAGTGACATCAAAGTCCGGATCTGCATGATGCATGCGGTGTACCCGCCAGAAGACCGGAACGGCGTGAAACATCACATGCTGCAAATAGATGATGAAATCCAAGGCAACTACCGATATGATGACTGCAATTGTATAAGAAACCTGCGCGTAATTGAAAAGTCCCCAACCGTGTTTTTGAGCAAAGGCTGACACACCCACAGCGGCAGATGGGAAAATTATGCGGAGTAAAAAGCTGTTTATCACCACAATGCCAATGTTGTTCATCCAGCGAAGCAGTTTCGGGACGGTGAGCACCCGTCTCGGCGCTGCCAATTCCCACAGAGCCATAATTCCTAAAATACCGGAAAAGAACCCCAGTCGAATGGCAGCCTCATGACTTATGACAAACTCACCGATACGCATAGGCATGGTTTACCTCGTTTTTCAACACGCGCTTTTTGATTTTCTGCAGAAACCATTACAAACAGCCCTTCTCCAAAGCCTGCTTTAATGGTTTCAAGACCCTGGATTTCATCCGGATTTCTGAAAATGGTTTGAATGATTTTAAATTTTCTAAATTTAAAATCCCTCAGCCAATCCAAAACCTGATTTACTGGATAAAATTTAGCATGTTTATAAAATTTACTCTTCTTTGTTTTCTCACTATACCGCTTTCCCAGAGGACATTCTTCGTCCAGCATTCCTATTATTATTTTACCGTGAGGTTTGAGTATTCTTTTTATTTCCTGTAATGCCTGCATTGGATTTTCCAGAAAGCAGAGGGTTGTCACCATCAGCGCAAAATCAAAAGGATTATCCCGGAAGGGAAGATGTTCTGCTTTTGCATCGTAAACGGTAATTCCTCTCTTCCTTGCAATTTCGGCCATTGCCTTCGCAGGCTCGACACCGACTTTTATTCCAAAGGGAATAGAAAAACGGCCTGTTCCAACTCCAATCTCTACCCCTTCTCCTGTTTTGGGAATGAGTTTTCTGGCCGCTTCTACTTCTGATTGATAAACCCATGTATGAGTCACGAACCACTCATCGTATTCAGTAGCTGTCTCTTCAAAAATATTCGTATTCATTAAATTGGGACACAGATTTTCACAGTATTATAGGGCACGTCGCACCTTGCCCCTACAAGTTTTTAATATCATGATGATCGTTCGACTGAGCGCTCAACGACGAAGTCTGCGTTCATCTGCATCCACAATAATTTTTGTATAACGAGGTTAATATTCAAGCTTATTTACCCAATCGGGATACCTCATTCCTTCAACGGTGTCATAGGGAGGGGTATAGGGTTTAATATCAACGAGGGGAGTTCCATCCAGCACATCAAGTCCTTTGACTTTAAGTATATTCCCGTTTCTTTCAATTACTTTAACTGTAGTCATGCCGATAGGATTGGGTCTCCACGGACAGCGGCAGGCAAATATACCCACTTCCGGCACGTCTTTTCTTCCCTGAGGTCTCATTTTAAGCTTGACCTTATCCACCTTGTCCAGCCAATAAAGGATAATCAGGTGAGAATATTCATCAATCCCTTCCAGGCCGTCTCTATAGTTGGGATCAATGACTATTTCTGCGATCATATCTTGCCAACCGCCAAATTTGGGCTGTTTTATAGGACTTTTGATATAACCGATGGATTTTAATTGCATACTATTTCTCCTGTTCTCGTTATCGTTATTGTATTGACACGAAAATACCCCTCACCCAGACCCTCTCCCACAAGGGGCGAGGGAACTTTCTTTCCCTTGTTGGGAGGGACAAAGGGAAGGTGGCGTATTTCCATGCCCTTTTGTGAACCAAAGGCTCATGAATGTTTACTTTGCAAAACTTCTTTTCCCCATTCCCCATTTTTTACGAGGACGAGTTTCATGAGGACATGTTTTTAGATGGGAATCACAAAAGATTCCTAAGCGATTTACTCTCCCAACGCATCAATAAGGGTTCCGTCACCTTTAATTTGTTCTATGAGGATTTCCCTGAGGATATCAAAGGCGTTTAACATCTTTGGGTTTGCCAGCCGGTAATAGACAACATTCCCTTCTTTCCTGGTAGTAAGGATACGGCGGTCGCGCATCATGCCCAGGTGTTGGGAGAGATTGCCCATATCAATGCCAATCCTACCGGAAAGTTCAGTTACATTCATTTCGCCCTCGCGGAGGGTGTTGATAATCTCCAGCCTTGTCGGATGCGAAAAGACCTTGCACATCTCCGCATGGTACTCGTATATCTTTTTTTCTATATCCTTTTTCGGTATCTTAGCCATAAAGGAGCATTAGAATAATAGTATTTTAGAGATTTATAAAATACTATAAATCTCAAACCTTAAGCTGTCAACAAAAATAATGGGGTAGACAATTCTTAGAAATAAAGATAAAATTAGTCTCCATTTTGGACACGGATAAACTTGGCGCGGCCTTTGGCCGCAACCAAATTCGAAATACGAATATCGAAATACGAAACAATTTCAAATGACAAATGACAAAAAACTCAATGCTCCAAACTTTGCGTAAGCCTCATCTAATCACTGCCTTACGGTTATGCAGTTTGAAAAACGAGCATAAAAAACAAGAAGTTGATGGATAGTAGTACAGATTGACAGGATATTAAACACACTGTAGGGGCAATTCATGAATTGCCCCTACAGCTTATGTCCGTGAAAATGTGAACACAATCATACAGATTACTGAACGGAGATAAATACATGAAAAAATGCATTGCTGTACTGGCCGGAGACGGGATCGGACCGGAAATCATGAAGGAGGGACTGAAGGTACTTGATACCGTAGCAAAGAAATTTGGCCATACCTTCGAATACAAAGAGGCGCTGGTAGGCGGATGCGCCTATGACAAATACGGTCATCCCCTGCCAGACGAGACAAAAACAGTGTGCAACAACGCCGATGCCATTTACTTTGGCGCGGTGGGCGGACCGAAATGGGAAAATCTTCCGGCAGAACTAACCCCTGAACGAGGCGCACTGCTGCCTCTGCGGGCTATTTACGGCCTGTTTGCAAACCTGCGTCCTGCCGTAATCTTCGGTCCGCTTGCCGATGCGGCGTCCCTGAAATCGGAACGTTTGAAGGGTGGACTGGACATCCTGATCGTGCGTGAACTGACAGGCGGGGTTTATTTCGGTAAAAACAAGGTAAAGTCTGTTACCTTGAAGGAAGGCGCTGTCCAGGGAGAGTATGCCGTTGATTATATGATTTATTCCGTGCCGGAGATTCAAAGGATTACCAAGGTGGCCTGCGAGGCAGCCATGAAACGCAGTAAAAAATTAACCTCCATTGACAAGGCAAATGTCCTGGAAAGCTCGAAACTCTGGCGGAAGGTGGTCATTGACTACGTCCAGAAACACTATCCACAGATACAACTCAACCACATGTACGTGGACAATGCGGCCATGCAGCTGGCAACGAACCCGAAACAATTTGACGTAATCGTCACGGAAAATATGTTCGGAGACATCTTGTCAGACCTGGCATCGGCCATTACCGGTTCAATCGGCATGCTTCCGAGCGCCAGCCTTTCAGAATCGGGGTTCGGGCTTTTTGAACCCATCCACGGCTCTGCACCCGATATTGCAGGACAGGGTAAAGCAAACCCGCTTGCGCAAATCTTATCGGGGGCGATGATGCTGAAGTACGCCTTCGGGCTTGGCAAAGAGTCGGATGCTGTTGAAAAAGCCATTATGGCAGTGCTGGAGGATGGCTATCGCACAGGCGATATCGCCTCTGCCGCTACGCCGAAGGATAAAATACTTTCAACGTCAGGGATGGGAAGCAGGGTGGCAGAGTATTTAATCAAGATATAATCGTACAGGCACGTGCGGTGTGACCAGTAAAACCGAGTTGGTTATGTAAATGTTAGGGTTCGGGTTGCAAACCCGAACCCGCAAAGGGTTATAATTCTTTTGATGATTCAATCGTCCTCGATTGAACCCAAACATTTGGCATTTTTCTTGACCGATACCAGTTTAAAGCATATTTTCCAGTTCAAAATTGCCGGTTCAATCTGCAAGATTGAAATCCCATAGAGCAGCCCCAGCCAGCAGCTTGTAGGGGTTGAAGAGTTTCAACCCCTATATTGAAATCCGAACATATCCGTAGGGGCAGGTCTGAAACCTGCCCCTACGGTGTGTATTTTGAAATTCATATCTGGGAACTCTTGGACGCCCCATTCAGGGGAATTCAAATTTTTCTGATCGAACACCATAGTCTATTATGAGAAGTTGATGAAGAAAACTATCCTCATACTATTTGTAGCCTTCTTTTGTAAAACAATTGTAGTTGCCGCAGAAGAATCCGCTTTAAAAAGCGCGTCTTTCATTCCGCACTGGGTACCCCAGGCGCAGTTTGCCGGATATTATATTGCCTATGAAAAAGGATTTTATAAAAAGCAGGGGATTGATCTGACCATCATATCAGGGGGTCCTGATCGCCCGGCATCTACACCCTGGAAAAAACATTTCAAAAAGACCCCGATCTCTGCTGCGGCTTTGTAACAGCGTCCATAGAGGGATGGAAATACGCCTTCTCTCATCCAGAGGAGGCGCTGGACATCATGATAAAATACGTGGCAGAGGCTCATCTCCCTGTAAACCGGGCACACCAGAAATGGATGCTGGAAAGGATGAAAGATTTAATTGCGCCCGGAAATATCCCTGTTTTAACAGGAACACTCTTGCCAGAAGACTATAACCGGGTGGCCCGGCAGTTAAAGGAAAACGGTTTGATAAACGAAATTCCTGATTTCATATCTTTTCACAGGAAATGCAGCGCTTATGATGAAAAATAGAGGCATTGCTTTAAAACTCACCCTGCTCATCCTCACCAGCACCATGATTATCTTTGGACTCATTTTCGGGTATAATTACACCTTTTCCCGCAGGATTATCGAAAGGAACGTGGAAGAGAACGCCAAAAATCTTACCTTTACCACAGTAAATAAGGTCGAAACAGTGCTACATACTATCGAGAAAATTCCTGAAAACATGGCTTATTTTCTCGAAAACTCTTCTTACAGAAAAAACGAGTTGTTAAATCTCATCCGCACGGTGGTAAAAAATAACCAGAGTCTGAAACGGCTGGCTCGTTCGAATCCAGTTCATGTATGCGAGATGAACCTTTTTCGCGTCTACGGCAATCCCGATCTTTGAAGACAAAAATATTCGTGTGACCAAATCCAGGCGCGATGACCATAGATTTCCGCGTCGAGTCTGAATATCCCAGAAATTGTCCTCGAAGCGGCTCCAGTAAAGATCGAAAAGCCTATCTCGGTCTTCATGGCTCTTCTCGGCTCGCATGAATACGAAGCTACGGAGTAAGTCAGATTGGCTTAGTGGTTTCCCATGTGCATTAAGAGAGTTAAAGATTTCCTGCGAGTCGTCTTGTTCTCCAAGAATAATCTCGACGACTGCGAAGTCATCTTTAAAAACTCCGTAAAGTTCGAGAAGCGCATCTTCCTTGGACTGTGGTTCAGTCAGGTTTTCACATAGTCTGCGGAGTTTTGCGTAAAAGAAAACATAAGCTTCGACAAGCCGATCCCGCGGTTCAGTTTTTCGTTTGCGTGGCAAGCGAATGAGTGGATAGGCTTTGTTGACTCCTTCGAAGCTACCTGCGTTTAGGATGTCGCAAAAAACCTTGCGGTTAAACTGAGTGGGCCAGAGCTTGAAAATTTCTTCTGAACTATTTTCCATTAGCTCTGGGTCTGGATTAAACAGCCGCCCGACAGCATTTGAGAGCTTGATGAATCCGCACTCAGACGTAAAATCCCGTAGTGCGGTAAGAAATAATTGGATAGTAGTAATGCGTTGCTGCCCGTCGATAACAAGAAAACGAGATGTCTCTCTCGTTGATTTCTTCTTTACCGCATCGAGAATCACCGCACCAAGGAAATGAGAAGTCGTTTTCTGCCTATCTCGGCGCTGTTCGAATTTCTCAATGATATCCTCCCACAATGGCGACCACTGATTTTCCTCGTCCCACACATAATGTCTCTGAAAAATAGGCACAACATATCGCAACGTGTGCTCGAAGAGACCGATTAAATTTCTTGGATTAGCCTGCATTGTTATTCTCCCCTCGCCCGCTCCGTAAAGTAGAGTACTAAGGCCTACTTCTACAATAAATAGAAATAATTCTGTATATTACAACATATCCAAGCTTTTGCAGAATTACGATATCTTTATGTTTGTATTATAGCTATCATAAAAACCGAATTAAAGGAAAACATTACCGTTGGTTCAGCTTAAAGCCTGAACCGAGACATTTCGGTTCAATTGAGGACAATTGATACCAGCAAAGGTTGCCTCTGTGGTTTGCCGTTTCTTTAAAAAGCATTTTTCCCGAAAACTGACTCAAAGCGTTCATTGAACGATTTGGGGGTAAAATGAAAATTTTGAGGGCCGTAGACTTCGACACAATAGGCGGCGCAGACGGCTCCTATCTTTGCCGCATGGACGATGTCATTCCTTGATACCGCAAGCCCTTTGATTAATCCCGCCCTGTAAGCGTCACCGGCGCCGGTGGGGTCGCTTACCTGGTTTACCCTGGCAACGGAGATCTCAAAGGTTCTGTTTTTTTTGTTTTCCTTACGCATGACCGTCGAGCCGAATTCCCCCTTTGTAACAATCAGTGTCTCTGTCATTCCCAGGATGTCATCCACCGTTAAGGAGGTTTTCTCTTGGGTTAATTGCAGTTCATAGTCGTTGCAGATGAATATTTTTGACCCGTGTATCAATTCTGTCAAAAGCTCTTTCGTCCAGGCAGGAAGGGACTGACCCGGATCAAAGATGTAATCAATCCCCTTCTTTTTGTAGGCATTTGAAAAGTTCACCATGTCGCCCAGATTCCCCGGCGCAACGATAGCAAGGGTCTTTTCACGCGCTACGGAATCGAAGTCATAGTTGGAGTTGAATTTCATTGCGCCCGGGTTAAATGCCGTTATCTGATTGTCTGACTGGTCTGTGGTTATGTAAGCGCCTGCGGTAAGTTCATCGTTTATGATTTTAATGTGCTGCGTGGAGATGTTATGGCTGGTCAACCAGTTCCGGTATGGTTCGAAGTCACGTCCTGCCGTGGCGAGTATGGTCGGTCTTTCACCGAGCAGGGAAAGGGCAAAGGCGATATTGCCTGCAGTGCCTCCAAAATTCTCCGTTAAGCCGTTTATCATAAAACACACGTTCAGCATGTGTATCTTATCGGGGAGTATGTGGTCGGAAAATTTTCCCGGAAAGTCCATAATCCTGTCATAAGCAATCGAGCCAGAAACAAGAATATTCATTTTATCTCCTTAATTAATTTAATTTTAACCGTTCAGTTCACCGCAGAGGGCGCGGGGAACGCTGAGAAAACAAATCAGGCATTTTGCTACCTTTCCCCCCTCCTTTGATGGGAGAGGCTAGGGGAGGGTGATCATCCATTTCCCTTTCACCCCCACCTAACCTCCCCCATCGAGGGGAAGGAACTAAAAATTGAAATTCCTATACATTAAGGTAGAGCGAAAAGGCTCTCTTTTGCCGGTTCACTCGTCCTCGCCCCCGACAGCAGCAATCGGGGGGTTTCGGTTCAGGATGCGAGCCTGAACCAGCATATGGTTTCAAAAATCAATTTCTTCACACAACCTGTAGGGGCGATTCATGAATTGCCCCTACATAATAGCATATGCAGCGGCCTTTTTGGACATCCCCCAGACAGATAGCCTCCGCGTCCTTAGAGACCGCTGCAGTGATCTGCACTTTAACTTTATCCTAACGATCTGGCGCAGCGGAAGCCGATGGTGTCGTTTTTATATGTGGGTTCGTCGTAGTCCCGGTTCGTACAACGGATGTGGACAACGCCCGAACCGTTCCATGAACCGCCCCGCAGCACCTTACAGCCGCTCAGCTCCTTGCTCGTTGGCGATGGCTTTAGTTCGTAAATGGAGATGCCCACTTCTTCCGGTCTGCCAAAATAAGGATTCTCTTCGGCTGCGGTAGGTCCTTGCGGGTCTTTATTGGGGGCATAACGGTAATACTGACTGTCGTACCAGTCGGCCGTCCATTCCCACACGTTTCCTGCCATGTCAAAACATCCGTAAACGCTCTGCCCCTGCGGATATTTTGTAACGGGTGTAGACTTTTCAATCTTGGCCTCGGCGCTGTTCAATCTCGCCTTATCGAATTCGTTTCCCCAGGGGTAAATCCTACCATCGGTGCCGCGGGCGGCCTTTTCCCATTCCGCCTCGGTGGGCAACCTCTTTCCGGCCCATTTTGCAAATGCCTCTGCCTCGTACCATGAGACGTTGACAACAGGGCAATCAGGTTCGCCATGGAAAACGCCATCCAGACCGTTGTTTTCTAATGGATTCGACTCCACGAGATATTGCCATCCTGCTTCTGACCATAATGGTTTTTGCGTATAACCGCCGGATTCGATAAACTTTTTGTACTGTGCATTGGTAACGGGGTATTTGTCAATAAAATAGGCGCTCAGAAAGACCTCTCTTTGAGGCATTTCATTTCCTAGCCGTTCGACTTCGATATTGCGGTCGAGGTCTAATAACCTTTCAATATCTTCTTTTGTACTGCCCATAAGGAACGGGCCTTCGGGGATGAGTACCATGTCTTCCGGGATGTTTAGTTCGTTTGTATTTATTTTGATCATGCTTTGGGAAGTCTATCATAAAATTTCCAAATATCAAAATGGTTTCTCAGATTTGAATTTCATATAAATCACCGCAAAGGCGCAGAGAACGCAAAGAAAGACTTAAACTGAAAATAAAGAGAATTTGACAATGCTCTTTAATGCTTAGCGCGCTTTGTTTGTGCCGTGAAGTTAAGGGATAAGGTAGTTCTTTAACAAGCGGTAATAAAGATGATACGACAATGGAAGCGCTACCCATTGCGAAGTATCGGCAACGCCGTACAGGCGGGGTAATAAGTCCTTTACTTGCAAACCTCTAGTTGCACTTTACGCTTGATGTGTGGCTATCCAAGCACTGCCCACAGGTGAACTTTGTGAGATACGCAGATGATGTAGTGGCACACTGTACAAGCGGAACAGAGGCGGAAGAAGTGCTGGAAGCGACAAAGCGGAGGCTGGCAGAAGTAAAGCTGCAAATCAAAGAGGAAAAGAGATGGCAAGAACTTCACAGCATTTACAGCCGAAATAAGCCAAACCAACCAGAAGCGAATACGGGAAGTAATCAGAGAGGTAAAACTCTAAACGAATCAAGCGGCTCAGGAAAAAGCACAAGATTGGTTATAGGAAATCAACGGCAAAACTCAATACGATAAAACAAGCGAACCCGGAGTTGTTTTATCACGGAAAAATGGGATACAGTTAAAGCGTATCAAGAATAACACGAGCCGTATGACGGGAGACTGTGTGAGAGGCTTGGGGGTGAAACTCCCCCTTGCCTACTCGGCGGTCTCTGCGGTGAACTGAACTGAGACAGGATGAACAGGATATTTTAACGGTAAGGAAATTCAATTTTGCCCACGAAAGACACGAAAATGGCTAAATTCCATTTGTGTCTTTCGCGTGTTTTGTGGGTAAATAACAGAAAAGAGAAAAAAGTAATGATATGGGAAGCGTCCCTTAAGTTCCCCTTTTGGCTTTCAGCAATTCTTTAAAAGAAAATCGGCTAAGTTTTTCAACAAACGATGATGGCGGTCTTTCCCAATAGAACCAATGCTACCTACAATGCTGGCTCGTGGTAAAACAGCAAGAAAGCCAAGCCTTATTAATGATTTAGACAGTAATCCACTGGATTTGAAATCCGGGTCTTGAGGTGATATTATCTCATCAAAATCTTTCGAACAATGTTGAAGTTGTGTGCTTACACCACACACAAGGAAATCACCATACGTCGGCAATTCTCGTAAAATTATTGCGGGCCTGTTTTTCTTCCCCCCATCTGCCTGTGAAATTGAAGCGAGAATTACATTACTTTCCTTCATAATCAGGATTCGCCTCTTTTATTAAATCCGCAGAATATTCTGGCTCATTCTTTCCATAAGCCTGCTCCAGGCCTTTTTGTGAAATTATCATCCAGTCTTCCCGCTCTTCATCCATGTGCTTCGGTAAAACGGTTACGATGAGTTTTGTATCCGGTTCAATGTTAAATGGTTCATCTAAAAGTATTTTTTCGCCATCAAAATGAGCTTTTAAATTAATAGTCTTCATAAAAATAATCTCCTAAAAAATATGGAAGGCCCATTAATCAATAAATCTCCAACCGTAATTAGTTGTTCAAACATTTAATATCCTCTACTAATCGTTTATTGCATAACGACTCTTGATTAATTGCTGCAATTTATTTGTAACCTCTTCAAGCACTTTGTCATCCTCTGGTGTCCATCGGCACCAATAGACGGGCTTGTCACTATCTGGAGCAGACGGATATTGTTCAGCCATTGACTTTCTTATCGGATATCGGCCATACATTATGAAAAACGACAACCTCGCCAACAGCCTCCGTTCTTTACTGTTTAGTCCCGTATCAACTCGTTCGGCTACTTTGCCTTCAAGTGAACACAAATCATGATCTCTTGCCCCCGGGATACCACGGTATTTTCCTTTGTCGGCTAGCGTACCACCATAAGCCAGCCACAATGCTTTGAAAAGGCACTCAAAGGCCATGCCTCGAAGCATTCTGGAAACCCCATGCATTTCCACCCACTCGAACACTTCTTGAGCATCTTTTTGATCGCGTGGAACACGACCGCAAGCGCTTTCGATAGCTTTGGCAGAACGAAACAGAGCAAACGATTTATGTGTCCATAAATCATAGTCATTGCCGAGTGAATCGAAATGCTCTTGTCGCGGAAGATCAAAAATGTCCTCATCCATAATTTGGCTCGTTGGGTCTTCTAACAAGGATTATACTGCCTACATGCAGTTGTTTATTACGGCTATTATGAAAATTTCTGTTGTAAATGTACAATAAAATTAGTTATTCCGTCAACAAGAACTTAATTGATGAAATCCTGAAGTGATTCCTCAAGGCTGGTTCAATCTTGCAGATTGAACCAGATATTTTGTAAGTACCCTAGATTTTAAACCTGTGCCATGAAACGGAATCATGCCAAATGTCTTGGTTCAATCGAGGACGATTGAACCGGCGAAGAATCGCGAAATTCCGTTCGTTTCTAAGTTCTGTGGTCTCGGTGCGCTCTGTGGCAAGTTTGAATTTCTTTAGCATTTAACTTAAGCTCTGAGCAAAAAGGCGTGGGCGCAAAGCCCGGCGCCGAAGGTGACCATGACACACCAATCTCCAGGGGCAATACCGTTATTCAAAATTCTTTGGAGCACAAAGAATGCGGTTGGTGAAGACATATTGCCGTACGCTGCCAAAACGTTGCGGGTTGCCTGCAATTGAGCCTCAGAAATTCCTAATTCATCCCTGACTGCGTTTATTACCTTTTCACCGCCCGGATGAAATGCCCAGTGTTTGATGTCCTCGACCTTTAGTCCGCTTGGGTTTAAAAGGTCCATCACTACCCTTGCGACTGTTTTACCTGCTATTTCTGGCAAGAAGACGGAAAGTTGGTTGTGGAGTTGACCGTTCTTATAAATGTAGCGTATATGATCACGTGATTTCGGGTCATAGCGGCTGGCTGAAGCGACCAGTGCCAATCCCTCTGGACGATGCCAGAGCACTGACGCTGCCGCACCATCTCCAAAGAGCGCATTTGAGATAATTAGGCTCATATCGTCCGCCATTTGAAATGTAGCGCTGCAAATCTCTACCGAAACACTAACTACCACGCCATCGCCTGCCCCATGTAGCATATCCTTACATATCTGTAGGTTTGGAACCGCACCGCCACAGCCGCTCCCTACGAGGTCATGTGCCCGTATCTTTTCAGAAAACCCTAGCTTTTCTATGAGATAGGTTGATAAACCGGGACAGATGTAACCGGTGCAGGTATTGACCACCAAGCCAGTCACATCATGAACGGTCAATCCGACCTGGGCGAGCGCCTTGATAATTGCCTGTAACGAAAGGTCGATTGCCCAGTGTGTGAAGCGGGCAATGCGGCTGTCCGGATGTTCATTCACAAGGCATTCGAGATTGTTAACAGCGAGATGACGGTGCTGCACACTCGGATGTGCAAATATCTTGTGCATGATTGCTAGGCTTTTCGGGCTCAGTTTATCCGAATAGTGTTTTACGAGGAATGCCTCAGCCTGTGCCTGGTTTATGGTATAAGGCGGTGTAACAGTTGCTATCGATGCTATGTAGACATTTTCATTCATACATCCATTCCCAAAACCCGTAATCCACGCCGGATGAAGCGCGTATGTCTCCAGAGAGGAGATTTTACTCCGAATCTATATCCGAAACGATTCATTGCAGGCAGAAATGACAGACCAATGGTGTTTGAACCGATAAAATTCATATGTGTTGCCAAAGCTTTGTGCAATGTTTCCGTCAGCCAGTCCAGGTCGAGCGCAGGGGAGAGGTAAAACACCGGCTCTAGCAGATCGTTTACTGAAACAGCCAGAACTCCTTCTTCCCGCGCCCTGTGTTCAAGTTCCGTTCCTGGATATATGCGTATCCCGATATTGAAAAATGCTACGTCTTTCGGACGTATGCATTGTTCTGCAAAACGTAGTGTTTCCGTGACGGTAACCTCTGATTCACCCGGACCGCCAAGCATAAATATCCAGAGGCAAGATAAATTATGGCGTTTGATTACCTGAGCGGCATGGTAAACGTCTCTTGCAGTAAAACCTTTTTGCAGCCCATCCAGGACGATGTCAGATGCGCTTTCAACGGTGATACCGATGCCAACGAAACCAGCCCGTTCCATTGCCTTAAGGAGGGTATCGTCTATAAAAAGCGGGTTCAGTTCCAGGCTCTGAAGACGAGCGCCGGATCGAGACTGTGCAAGACCTTCACAGATAGCCAGCGCATGATCATAGGGGGAATTGAAAACATTATCAACGAATTCAATGTCACGGAGTCCTGAAGCAACAAGGTTTTGGATAGCATCAATTACGGCCTCCGGGTCGCGCAATCGATAATCGTGTCCCTCGATTTTGCGGTACGTACAGTAAATACACTTGAAGTGACATCCGAGTTTCGTTTGAATTGGCACCGTAGATAATCTCGAAAGATAAGCAGGTACATCAATCCAACGATGGAAATTGGGGGCCAGACAGCCATTCGGAAAACGGTCGACAGAGCCAGTATTTTTCCTAAAGATGTTGTCCTCAAGCCATGCTATACCAGGCAGCTTGCCAGGGTTCTCTCCTTGTGAAAGCGCTGATAATAATTTGGAGAAGACGACTTCACCGTCCCCCAGCACTGCCCAGTCTGCGCCCGTGTAGCGAAGCAATTCTTCGGGCATTACGGAGACCGCAGCGCCGCCAAGAACAACAGGGGCAGGTGTCTTGTTGCGGATAGTGTCCATCAGTGGCTTTAAATCCTTGAAAAACGCCACGGGATGCTGCATATCGTTATTGTCAATATTTCGGACGGAAAGACCTATGAAATCCGGCTTTGATGTGTCAAGCGCCGACTCCAGGGTATGTAAGGGATTTGGCTCAAACATCAAGTCCAATACCTTTACCCTGTAGCCAGCTTGTTCTGCTGCCTCTGCGACCATGCAAGCGCCAGCAGGCATAACAGGCACCGGGCTGCCATAACGATTTGTTGCGACAATAAGAATGTTCACATTTTTATTAATATTACATAAAAAGTAGCCACAGAGGCACACAGAGAAGTTGTTAAATAAACTAGAGATTTCTGTGCCCCTCTCAGTGTTCTTTCTATAGTAAATGACTTAAATTAATCCCCCTCAATCCCCCTTTACGAAAGGGGGACAAAGGGGGATTTTGTCTGTTTATTTTAGTTGTTCATTATAATTATTATTCATGTGATGCGTCTATTGATCTTTCGGTCTCTTGGACCCAGTGGTTTGTTTTTCACTCTACGATGAGTTTTCCATTCATTTCAAAATGCCCGGCGCCGCAGAAGTGGGAACATTTAAAAGGATACGTTCCGGGTTTCCGGGCATAAAATTCAACGGTCACTTTTTCTTTTTCCGGGATGGTAACGTTAATTTCATGCCGGGCGAGTTTGAAACCATGTGTTACGTCAAGGCTCTCTATTTCCAGAATAACATGGGTGCCATGCTTGATCCTGAATTCTGCCGGTGAAAATTCAAATCGTTTTGCAGTCATATGGATATTTTGAACAGGTGCATCAGGCGGCATTCCTTTTAAGAACGTATCTTTTTGTACAGCTGCACATCCAGAGAGAATAAAGAAGCAGAGCAGTAAAATTTTGTATTTCATGGTTTGTAATCCTCCTATTTCTTTTGCAGTCTTAGTCCAACTTCGGCAAGTCTACACCCCAGGGCACGGCAAATT
>Ga0233425_10002193_pt1 | contig 39595 bp, 30 predicted proteins | sample Watercolumn_Towu_2_FD_181712 | JGI IMG/M metagenome (GOLD analysis project Ga0233425, IMG submission 181712) | Freshwater microbial communities from Lake Towuti, South Sulawesi, Indonesia - Watercolumn_Towuti2014_140_MG | ecosystem: Environmental > Aquatic > Freshwater > Lake | place... | reverse complement strand
ACCTGCATCGAGACGGATTTCGGCTGCCTACGGAGGCGGAATGGGAAGTGATCTGCCGGAGCGGCACGACGACGGCTTATTCGTTTGGGAACGATGTGCAACTGCTGGGTCAGTACGGTTGGTATCGGGAGACTTCGAACCAATGGTCGCACAGCGTGGGATTGCTTCGACCGGGTCTGCGGGGGCTGTTCGACATCCATGGCAACTTGTATGAATGGTGCCACGACTGGTTCGCTGAATACGCTGACGGCGCATCGGTGGGCAATCCGATCGGTCCTGCAAAGGGCTCGGACCGCGTGCTCCGTGGTGGCGGCTGGGACAACGACGCCGCGTTCTGCCGGTTGGCGTCCCGCTATGGCAACCAGCCCTCGAACCGCAACGCCAACCTGGGCTTCCGCCTGGCCCGAGTTCCGGTGAGCCAAGCGGGTGCGGAGCAACCCGTCCGCGGAGCGAACGGAGCCGGGAGCGTAGGCCCGTAGGGAGGTGGCGGTAGCCCCGAGCGGAGGTGCCGTAGCCAGATGGCGAAGCGACGCATGGGAATTGTAGAAGCGCAGGACGAGTCCCTCACCCTTACCGCCGCAGCACTCGACTGACTTGCACACGATTCCACGGCTTGCCGCGTCGCGTAGTGTGCCCCTGTTGATTCAACTCATCGGCAATCTCGCCAAGAGATCTTCCGGCGTCCAGTGTCCGGGGCGCGCGCTTGCATAAGCTGTGGACGAACTCGCTTGTTCGTACCAGTCTCGATATCAACATATTGAGCAACCTGTTGTCCACCAATTTGCTCACAGGACTTCTGAAACGCCGCCTGTTGACCTTCAAGCCCTAATCCTGACTCCCCTTGTCTCCGCGTGCTCAACCGGCAGCGCAGCTTGGCGTACGACTCGCTGCTTTGCGTGCGATTAGATAAGTCCGGCGGCTTCGACAAAACAGCGGGGGCTGGAAGCGCTGGAAGCCCCCGCAACGGCAGGTTGGATGCGGAGGTGAACTCACTTCGCGCGGCCGTCGGCGTCGAACATGCCTTCGAACAGGATGGAACTGAGGTAACGTTCGCCGGAGTCGGGAAGCACCACGACGATCGTCTTGCCCTTGTTCTCGGGACGTTTGGCGATCCGAATGGCGACGGCGGTGGCCGCACCGCAGGAGATGCCACAGAGGATGCCCTCCTCGCGAGCGAGTCTTCTCGCGAATTCGATCGCCTCCTCGTTGCTTACCTGTTCGATCTCGTCGACGACGGACATGTCGAGTACCGCGGGAACGAATCCGGCTCCGATGCCTTGGATTTTATGCGGACCCGGTTTGAGCGGCTCGCCGGCCCGTTGCTGGGTCAGCACGGGACTCGCGGACGGCTCGACCGCGACACTGGTGATCTTCTTCCCCTTCGTGTTCTTGATATACCGCGTAACGCCGGTGATTGTTCCGCCCGTGCCCACGCCGGAAACGAAAATGTCGACGGCACCCTCGGTGTCGTCCCAGATCTCCGGTCCGGTCGTCTGTTCATGAATCCGCGGGTTCGCCGGATTCTTGAATTGCTGCAGCAACACAAATTTGGAATCGGAAGCGGCGATCTCCTCGGCCTTCGCGACGGCGCCAGTCATTCCCCGGGGGCCCTCGGTCAGCACCAGCTTCGCGCCGTACGCCACCAACAGCTTGCGCCGTTCGATGCTCATCGTCTCCGGCATCGTCAGCGTCAGGGGAATGTTCCGCGCGGCCGCCACAAACGCCAGCGCGATGCCGGTGTTCCCGCTGGTGGGCTCGACGAGCTCCTTGCCCGCCACCAGCAGCCCTCGCTCTTCCGCGTCCCAGATCATTGCCGCGCCGAGCCGGCACTTCACCGAGTAAGCCGGATTGCGACCTTCGATCTTGGCAAGCACCGTTGCCTGGGCGCCATCGGTGACGCGATTGAGCTTCACAAGGGGCGTGCGGCCAATGGAACGGGAGTTGTCGGAGTACCAGCGAGGCATGATCTTCGTCCTTGATAGAGCTTGATATTGGGTCCAGATGAACGGTCGGCTTCAGTACGAGCCGCCCAGTATAGGAGTTTTGCGGTGCTTTGGACAATACGATTCACTTCGATGAATACGGACGAACTCAATTCGCATGGGGACGTTTCTGCAGGGGACATCGTCATGGCATCCTCCAGGCAAGGCCCTGGAAAAGGCATTGCGCGATTCCGGGACTGGCCGAAAAGCTATCGCCTGCCGCGGGCATCACGGCTTGACCACAGCGGGAACCATCCGGCAGTATGGAGTCGCAGCTTTCGATTTGACGGTCGGTAAATGGAGCACCTGGACGCTGAAACGTTGCAGCAAGTTGACGGCCAGACGAACGAACCGATCGATGCTGCGGATTGTCGAAGAGCTTCCCCGAGGCTTGCTGCAAGCGAGTTCGACCAAACTTTTCGACCTGCTTGGTCGTCCCACGCTGATCCATCTGCCGGGCCGGCGCGCCCCGCCGCTCTTTCTTTCGATCCAGCTCCACGGCAACGAAGACGTCGGCTTGCGTGTTCTGCAAGCGTGGATTCAGCACCGCGAGCCGAGTTCCAATATGCACGGAACAAGTTCCGTGCTACTTTGGCTGGTTGGACTCTGGTGGTCGAGCGCTTATCATGGATCGCTTTCGGAACGGCGGCGCGTACCCAGGAGGTTCCCACCATGCAGGCTTGTTCGACTTGTTGCTCCAGCGATATCGCCCGATTGCTGGTGCTGCTTCTGAGTGCACTCCTCTCGTTTTCCCAAGCCGACGCGGCGGACCATCCGGATCGCGTGCGGCAGCCGGGTGTACCGCAAGGCACCGTCAGCAAGGGCCAGTTTGCCGAGAGCCGGATTTTTCCGGGTACGCGCCGCGATTTCCAGGTCTACGTGCCGGCTCAGTACCAGCCCGACGAACCGGCCTGCCTGATGGTGTTTCAGGATGGGAATTCGTATGCCAGTGCCGACGGCGCTTTTCGAGTGCCGGTAGTATTCGACAACCTGATTCATCAGCAACAGATGCCGGTGACCATCGCGGTCTTCGTTTCGCCCGGCACCGTGCCCCCGACCAAACCCGGCGCGACCGACCGCAGCAACCGGTCCTTCGAGTACGATTCGCTAGGCGATCGTTACGTCCGCTTTCTGATCGAGGAATTCCTGCCGGTCGCACTGCAAGGATACAAGGTCAGCGACGATCCGCGACGGCGCGCGATCTGCGGAATCTCGTCCGGAGGGATTTGCGCATTCACCGCCGCCTGGGAGCGCCCCGATCAGTTCGGCAAGGTATTGAGCCATATCGGGAGTTTCACGAATATCCGCGGCGGCTGGGCCTACCCGGGACTCGTGCGGCAAACTAAGGGAAAAACCAAGCCGATCAAGGTCTACTTACAGGAAGGTCGCGATGACCTCGATAACCTTTTCGGCAACTGGCCCCTGGCGAATGAAGACCTGGCCGCGGCGCTGCGCTTTGCCGGCTACGAATACGACTACGTCGTGACGGACGGCGGACATAGCGGCGGCCCCGGCGGCGAGCGACTCCCCGACGCACTCCGCTGGTTGTGGTCGGATCTGGCTCCGCGGCCGGCCAATGCGAACAACCCGGCCGCTCCCGCCAAATTCCCCGAATCGCCACCCTGGCAACCGCATGCGGATGCCGTTGCCCGCGACGATGTGCCTCGCGGAACGCTGGAAACCATGCCGCCGTGGAACTCGAAAATTTTCGCCAACACCGTCCGCGATTGGGCGATTTACGTTCCGGCTCAATACTCGTCCGAACGACCGGCCGCCTTGATGGTCTTCCAAGACGGCCACTCCTACCTCGACCGCAACGGCCGTTGGCGCGTTCCCGTCGTGTTCGACAACTTGATTCACCGCGGTGACATGCCGCCCACGATCGCGGTGTTCCTTAATCCAGGACACGACCTGTCCAAGGAAAAACCGCCCAGCCCCTGGAACAGTTCGAATCGCAGTTACGAATACGACAGCCTGGGCGATCGCTACGCCCGTTTCCTGCTCGAAGAGATCCTGCCCGAGATCGAAAAACGCTACAAGATTTCTCCGGACCCGGAAATGCGTGCGATCTGCGGGGCCAGTTCGGGAGGCATCTGCAGCTTCACGGTGGCGTGGGAGCGGCCCGACGCGTTCCGCAAGGTGCTGTCCACGATCGGCAGTTTCACGAACTTGCGCGGAGGCAATCTCTACCCGTCCCTGATTCGCAAGACCGAACCCAAGCCGATCCGTGTCTATCTCGCCGACACGAGTGGAGATCTCGACAATCCCTACGGCAGTTGGCCCGTGTCCAACAAGCTCATGGCTTCCGCGCTGAACTACATGGGCTACGATTTGCGATTCGATTGGGCGGAAGGGTACGCCCACAACGCCGACCACGGCGGCGCACTCTTTCCCGATGCGCTTCGCTGGTTATGGCGCGCGGAACGGCCCGAACGGGCAGCGAATACAAAGGGCGATTTGAAAGGCGACATGACGCTGCTTCGCCTCCTGATCCCCGGGGCAACGTGGGAGGTGGTTGCCGAGGGACTTGGTTTCGCCGATGCTCCCTGCACCGACGCCGAGGGGAACTTTTACTTTTGTGACATGAAGGCTCCTGCGGTGATGCGAATCAGCGCCGCGGACGACAAGCGAACCGTTCTCGCCGCCGAGGCGGTCAGCGGTCTCGAATTCGGTCCCGATGGACTGCTCTACGCCTGCCAGGGAGCCAAGAGTCGCGTGATTTCACTCGACCCGAAGTCCGGCGAAGTTCGCGAAGTCGCAGCCGACGTGGCGCCGAACGATCTGGCCGTGACCGCCGATGGATTCATTTTGATCACCGAGACCCGGCATCACCGCGTCACGCGGATCGATATCAAGTCCGGCAAGCTGGAACCGGCCGATGAAGGAATCGGCAAACCGAACGGAATCGCGCTCTCCAACGATGGGGGAACTCTGGCGGTCTCGGACTACGGCGGCGAGCACGTTTGGATGTTCCGAGTGAATGCCGAGGGGCGCTTGGACGCAAAACTGCCCTCGATGTCGCTCCGACTTCCGATCGATCCGAAGGGCGAGTTCCGTTTCCATGCTCCGCCACCCTACTCCACCGATTCCCAGGGTGACGGGATGGCCGTTGATCGATCCGGTCGGTACTACGTCACGTCGGCGCTGGGTGTGCAGGTCTTCGATCCCACCGGTCGGCATTGCGGGGTCCTGCCGAAACCCAAGCCGTCGGCGCCGCTGACCAGTTGCATACTCGCCGGCCCCGGCCACGCGTACCTCTACGTCACCAACGGCGACACTATCTACCGGCGGAAGGTTCAGGTCGAGTAACCCCCAAGAGCACGAACGTACGTTCGCTGTAGGGTGGGTCGAGGTACTCCGAGGCCCACCAGAACTCCTAGGTATTACCTGGGAGAGCCACTTCGAAATCGTCCTGCGGGCGAAGCGTTCCTGAAATAGACATGCGACCTGGCGGGCTGCGTTTGCGCATGTCAATCTTCGCCAAAAGTCCGGTCGCGTAGCGCAACGTCCACTCCGTCCCCCCCTCACCCCCCTCACCCCCGACCCCTCTCCCCCGGAAATACCTGGGGAGAGGGGAGTACAGGTTCGTTGCGCGCAACGGCAACTCTCATCGTTTGCGCTTCAATTCTGTAATTTCGCCGCCTTTTTTGTCAGCCCACCCTACGAATCTGGTGGGCCTCGGAGTACCTCGACCCACCCTACGAATCTGGTGGGCCTCGGGAGTACCTCGACCCACCCTACGACTTTTTCAGCGCTGAGCGAACTTTGGCCAGGTGGTCGGGCCAGAGTTGGTTGGCCCGGTCGGGTGCCAGCAGCCACCCAGGGCCCAGTTCCGATTCGCCGAGCGATGTGACTTTCAGCTTTTCCGTGATCGTGCCGGCGTTCTCCGGTGAATCGACACCGAAGGTGATCTGGATCGAGGTAACGTCTTTCTTCAGTCGAGTCGGCGCGTGGACAAGATAGACGGCGCCGAAGCCGCTGGAGACGCGCCAGCCTTCGGGAGCCGCCTGGCGCAGTCGCTTCAGGAACTGTTTCATGGCCGACAATTGGCCGCCCTTGACGGTGAGCGACACTGAATTTGACTTTTGCACGACCTTACGTTCGCGATCTGTCATTACCACCTGCAGTGTGTACGTTCCCTCGTCAAGCAAGAACAGACTCGTGGCATCCACATCCTCCCAGAGTGTCGTGGATTTGCCGGCGTCGAGCGGCTCGGGGCCGCCAGCGGTCTGCGGCGTCATGCCAATGAACCAGTCAGACTCACCTTGGTCGTTCGTCACCCGCAGTACTCGAAATGGTGTGTAGGCTTGTGCATCGAACTCGCGCCGCTTGTCGGAGCGGTTCTTCAGGGTCAATCCGCACTTGACCGGTTCGCCGGCCTCAATCCGCGTCCCATCCACCGACAGCTCCAGGGCGAAATGGGGATCTTCTGCGGGGGCCTGATCGAGAGCGATCGGAATGAGCCGTTTCCGGCCGTCGCGGCCGTTATGCTGGTCGCGCAAGAAAGGGCCCGGAAGTTCGCTTGCGAGCTGCGGCGTCGCCGTTCGACGACGGATCGCCGCCCGTTCGCCGGCATCGGCCCTTGCGGTCCAAGACGTCGTCGCGATCGGCACCACGCTCACCAGGACAAGCGCCACACAGGCGATACAATATCGAGTCATCGCCGGCAGTCGGCGCGAGACCATCGCCGGCCGTCGACGCGAGACCATCGCCGAAACCCTGGGGCTCGCGGCCGACCAATAGCAAGCCAAAAAAATGGATGCCGTGTTCATCAGCGATCTCCTTCCAGTGGTGCGAGCAGCGCTCGGATTTCGATGCGTTCTTTACGGGACGCCCGTTTGAGGCACAATGGCGCTGACGACTTCACCTTCGACGTCGGTCAGCCGAAAATCTCTACCGTTGTGACGGTAAGTCAATTTTTCGTGGTCGATTCCGATCAGATGCAGGATGGTGGCGTGCAGGTCGTGAATGCTGACGCGCCCCTCGACAGCCCGGTTCCCCAATTCATCGGTGGAACCGAAGTGGACCCCTTTGCGGACACCACCACCAGCGAACCAGACGGTAAAGGCGTGAGGATTGTGATCGCGCCCGGTGCCGCCTTTCTGCACCAGCGGCAACCTGCCGAACTCGCCACAGCAGATGACGAGCGTGGAATCGAGCAGACCTCGCGCCTTCAAATCCTGGATGAGACCGGCGATCGGCTGATCAGTTTCGGCAGCGAACTGGCGATGATTGGCATCCAGGTTGTCGTGCCCGTCCCAGCAGTCGTGATTTGCGAACCCTCCGCTGTAAACTTGAACAAACCGCACACCGCGTTCAATCAATCGTCGTGCCGTGAGAAGTTGCTTGCCGTAGGGAGCGGAACGAGGGTCTTCGATTCCGTAGAGCCGATGCGTCTGTTCGGTCTCCTGCGCGATGTCCAGTGCCTCGGGAGCGGCCGACTGCATGCGGTAAGCCAGCTCGAACGATTCGATGCGTGCGGCGAGTTCCGAGTCGCCAGAGCGTTCCGCCGCATGCCGGCGGTTCGCCTTTTGCACAAAGTCCAACAGCTCGCGTTGCCGTCGCGGCGACGGCCCGGTCGGACTCTGCAGGTCTTCCACGGGCGATCCCGTCGGGCTCAGCGCCGATCCTTGAAACACTCCCGGCAGGAACCCCGCGCCCCAATGAATCGACCGGGACTTGGGCAGCCCGCGCCCCTGGGCGTCATACATCACGATAAACGCCGGCAGATTCTGGTTCTCCGAACCCAACCCGTACGTCACCCACGATCCTAAGCAGGGAAGCCCCAGTCGAGGCAGTCCGCTGGAGATCTCGAACTGCGCCGGGGAATGATTGTTCGCGGTGGTGTGACAGGAGTGAATGAACGCCATTTCGTCGACGCATCGCGACAAATGCGGCAGAATCTCCGACGCCCAGGTTCCCGATTCGCCGTATTGTGCGAACGAGAAGGGGGAACGCATGATCGGCCCGGCGAGCCCCGCGAAGAATCCGGTGGACTGATCAAATCCTTGGAGCTCCTGGCCATCCCGTTTCGCCAATTCCGGTTTAAAATCCCATGTGTCGACCTGACTTGGTCCACCATGCATGAACAGCCATATGACCGATCGTACTGAGGAATGGAAATGAGGCCTCCGCGGGCGCAAGGGCGCCGCCGGATCGTATTCACCTGGAGCGGTTCGAATCGCTGGCGACGCGGGTGCCTCGTCAGCCAGGAGTTGCGACAGGGCCAACCACCCGAATCCGGCGCCGGTCTGCTGCAGAAACGCACGTCGCACAGTTGGCGATTCAGTCCACATAGACAAACTCGTTCAAGCAGAATACTCCGTGGCAGATTTCCGCGAGCAGTTCATACGGATCCGAGCCGGGCTCGGACTTGTCGCGCAAGTGACGCCACTCCTCCGACTCGGCAATCTCGACAGCGGAAGCGGCACGTCCCAGCGCCAATTCATGGGACACCTGTACCGCACGCCGGAAATCATGATCGGAAAGCTCCATCGCGCGGCGGGCGAGCGCACGACTCCATTCGATCACCTGACCGCGGTTCAGCAAGGCAAGGCTCTGGGTTGCCACGGTCGTCGTGGGGCGTTCCGCCAGCCCTTGCAGCGCGTCGGGGGCGTCAAAAACAGTCAGGATCGTCGGCAACCGGCTGCGTTTCACTTTGAAGTAGAGACTGCGACGGGAATGGGAATCATCCAAAGTCCCCGGCCCTCCCATGGCTCGATCCAGCTGTCCGGACGCCGCCAGCATGCTGTCACGAATGACCTCGGCTTCGACGCGACGAGACGTCTGCCGACCGAAATAGCGATTTGCCGGGTCAAGGACAGCAACCTCCGGCGCGACCAGAGTCGACTGCTGATAACTGGCGCTCAACAAAATCCGCCGTTGGACCTGCTTGATTGACCAATCTGACTCAACCAATTGGCCGGCCAGCGCGTCGAGCAAGCCCGGATGCAGGGTCGATTCGCCTTGAGCGCCAAAGTCGCTTGGAGTCGCAACCAGCGCTTTGCCGAAATGGTGTTGCCACAGCCGATTGACGATCACCCGTGCCAACAACCGCCCGGCGCCGTTGTCGACGTCGGTAATCCAAGCCGCGATCGCTCGACGGCGCGACCGTCGTTCGAGTTCCTCGGCGGCCGCTCCACCGGAAGCACTCGCTTCCGAACTCGCCTGCGGGCCCTCCGAGTTCACCGCTCTTTCCGCCGGCAATTTCGATACTGCCGTCTGCCTTCCTCGCCATCGATCGATCGCTTGCTCGTGCGCAACGAGCAAAGCAGGAAAGCCTGGATCGAGCGCGTCGCCTTTTTGTGCCGGGTCGCCCCGCTCAAGAAAAAACACCTGTGGGAAAAATGCCGGTCCAGGGTTGTAAACGCGCGGGAGGGGTGCGAGTCCCTCGCCCGCCACAAGCGCTCGCAGCATCCCGGCTCCCGTCGGCAGTTCGACCTCGCCGCGAACCGTCCGGGAAAACGCCGCCACGAGTCGATAGTAGTCACGCTGAGTTATCGCGTCGAACTTGTGGTCATGACATCGCGCGCACCCCAACGTCAACCCCAGCATCGACGTGCCGATCGTGGAGACGATATCGTCGAGTTCGTCGTATCGCTCCTGTTCGACTTGGATGGCCGCGAAGTCGGCGTTGTGAACTCCCGTCGCGAGAAATCCGGTAGCCAGGCGGGCATCGGTGATGTCCGGTGCAAGTTCATCGCCTGCCAATTGCCAGCTTACGAAGTGGTCGTAGGGCAGATCGCGATTGAACGCGCGAACGACAAAATCGCGATAGGGATACGCGAACTCATTGTCCAAATCATGTTCGAACCCAAAACTCTCCGCGAATCGGGCCAGATCCAGCCAATGCCGGCCCCAGCGCTCGCCATACGCCGGGCTTGCCAGCCTGCAGTCAACAAACCGCTCCCACGCGTCCGGCGCATCAGCAGGCGTTTCGCGAACCGACTCAAGATCCAGGGGAAGCCCGTCCATTCCCAGCGAGATCCGCCGCGCCCTGGTACTCCATGGTGCAAGTGGCGTCGCCGGAATATTCGCCTGTTCCAGCCGGGCGAGAATGTGCGCGTCGATTTTCGTCCTGGCCCAAGCCCTCTCCTGGAGCGCGACCGGCAACTCTTGAAGGAACGGCCGCATTGCCCAGAAGTCGGCCGATTCCTGATCGCTCTGCGCGAAAAGCAATGTCGCAGTCGTCAGCAAGCAGGCACACAGCGCCAGTCCGATGAGCAGCGTGCCAGGGAGCCCTGATCTTCGATCCAAGAAACGCAACATCGTGCTGGAAATTCCTCGCTTCCACTGGCCATTGTGCAAGGTGCACTCAACTTGTCAACCAAGCCCTTACGGAGCCGACCCACGATCTTCCATCCACCGAATCGGTGTGTCCCAGGTCCAGCCGAAATACCAGACGCCATCCTAGCGGCACTCGGGCGCCTCCTGCCAGACTTCAGCACCATCCACTGGAGGATTTTCGTACCGTCTGTCAGACTGCTGGTCTTTCGATCCGCCATCCGCCGCCGTGAGTCCAAGAGCATGCGTCGTATTCTCATCGCCGAGTGCAAACAAGAAGTATCCACGTTCAATCCTCACTTGAGCCAATATGCCGATTTTCGCATCCGCTATGGCGCGGACCTGCTGAGGATGAGTTCACACGGGCCCGCGAACTGCACCAGCGCGGCAGCATATCGCACGAAGAACTTGATCGGGCCGAGCTGCGGCTGCGGACGGCGAGCGAGGCGCATCGTTCCGCGGAGTTCAGCGAGCGGATCGCGGAACACGAGTGGTCGATGGCCCGCGCGGCACTGATCCATGTCCGCCGCGACAATGACCGGGTGGACGGAGACTCCAGTGAACTCGACAACTGGCGTCTGGAAATCCGCGCGCCGATCCATGGACGCGTGCTGCGCGTCTTCCGCGAGAGCAGCGACGTTGTCGCGCCGGGAACGCCCCTGGTGGAACTGGGGGATCCGAGTGAATTGGAGGTCGTCGTCGATGTACTCTCCAGCGACGCCGTTCGCATCGTGCCGGGCGCTACCGTCCGGCTGGACGAATGGGGAGGCGCAGAACCGCTCGACGCGCGCGTCCGCCATGTGGAGCCCTCGGGATTCACCAAGATTTCCGCGCTGGGCGTGGAAGAGCAACGCGTGAACGTGATCGTCGACCTCGTCTCGCCCGTGGAATTGTATCGCACGCTGGGCGACAACTTCCGCGTCGAAGCCCGTATTATCATCGACCAGGCAAGCGATGCCCTGAAGGTTCCCAACAGCGCGATCTTCCGGCATGGCGATCGGCCGGCCGTGTTCGTCGTCCAGGGCGGGCGCGCTGTCCTGCGTCCGATTGTGATCGCGCGCCGCGGCAGCGCGGAATCGGAAGTTGTCAGCGGACTCGACGAAAGCGAACGGCTGGTCAACTACCCCAGTGACAAGGTCGTGGACGGCGCGGCGGTGAAACCGCGCCATCCTCGATGACTTTACCGTCAATCCATCAGTTATAGCGATAGAGCGCGGCAACTTCCGCGGTCACCGGCAGTTCCCCAGCCGATGCCAGGAAAGCTCGTCCTCCGCTCTTGAGCGCCAGGTGGATCGCCAGATCGAGCAGATCGTCGTTGCGCGTGGACTCCCGTTCCTGGATCTGTACGCCGAAGGTCCGTGGGTCGAATGTTCCCCAGCAATGTCCTGGGTGGCGCACAAGCAAGGTATCGACCTTCCCCGCCACCGCCGCCCGAAGGATCTCAGAGATCTGCAGTGACGTACGGGGCGTGTTCAACGATTCACGCAGTTTGTCCAGCGCCGCGCGCCGCGGCGCGTCCAGTGCGGGCTGCACCGCCTGCCACGACTTCGCGTGCAGTTCCTGCCCCGTCCAATGGTCTGGGTTCCCCTCGACGCAGTCCGGCAGCAGCGAAGCATAGACCAGGTGTTCCCGCAAAATCGCATCGACCGACCCGACGGCAAACACAACCAGGGGCGCCAATTCGTCGCGGAGCACCGGTTGCAATGCGTCGCACACGTCCCGACAGTAAACGGCAAGTTGCGACTTGGAAGTGTCGCGTTCCCCGCCGTGACCGTGGAACGTCGCCGAGCGACGGGAACCTCCCGCCTGACTGATCGAGTGCAACTGAACGCCATGCTCGACGTCGTCAAACTCCATGACCGCATCGATGCCCTCCGGCATGCCTGGGACATCGATTTCGGTCAGCCCCTTGCTCGAACCTTGCAACAGCCGTGCGCGACGTTGGCTGAACGCCAGGACATAATACTTTCTCGCGTCTTCCAGGTAGGACAGCAGCGGCTTGACGTGGAAACGGTCCCCCACCAGCACCCGCTCCTCAAATCGGTCCGGGAATCGATACATCTGGCAGAAGTCTTCGGCAAGAAAAATTGCCAGACCTTGATCCCTTGCTTGCCACCAACTTGGTTGCGTAACGTGTCGCCTCGCGCGCTGCACGGTCTCCCGAGCCAATTTAGGCGGCATGCCGTCGGCGGCCAGCAGCGTTTCGGCCTGATCCAGGTTCTTGCGCAGCCGCAGCTGGTCCTGGGCGTCTTCGTGCAAGTCGGGGTGCGTCGGGATAAATACCGTCGCCATCGGTTTCCCAGAATGCCGGATCAGACGGTCCAGTTCCGCGCTTGTTAGAGTGTCCATTGCCTTCTCCCTGAATCGTTCGAGGCTCTTGGCACCAAGCCCGGCGGCAATTCCTCGATTCGTCGCCACCGGACCGACGGCCGCACGCTGCCAGCCGTCGCCACCCCGGTCACATTTCGGGCATCCCGACCGGACGACTTTGTTCGGTCTTCGGGCCACGGCGCGAAAGGTGAGTGATTTCGCGGTCATGGTGATTTTCCTTTCGTCGAATTCGATCCCGGCATCACAGCTATACGCAATGCACATGCCAATGCTGGCGAACGCCCCTGGGCGAGGAGACGGGAAGCCAAAAAAGGGCTTTTGATTGGGAACACCGGCCTGGTTGCCTACGGGTTCAGCGGTCTCAAGAGCCACGGTGAATGAGACGGAGAAGGACACAGTTGGTTGAGAGACAACGAGTTAAGGAAACAGTCTCCCCCATTCAGGGCATGATGGGACTTCCGATGAAACCGTGGGCGATTAGGCCGGCGTTATTATTGATCCTCGAGGTCCTTCAGTCCGGCAGGCAATTTGCTAACATAATGTGGAATGGCCCCCGTAAAACGCAAAGGTCAAAGCGATGTCTACCACGAATTTCGAACCGAAACTCCGCGACGAAGGCGCGACCGAGTTGCACATTTCGCCCGGATTCGCACACTGCGCGCTCAAGACGTCTCGCAAGCGGCTGAAGGTGGCACTCGACGACGTGCGGACCGGCCTTTCCAACCACCACGTTCACGCATTGCGGACGACAAGCCGGCGAGCATCCGCTGGTATTGCCTTGTTGTCGCTGGCGGCCCCACGTCGTGCTGCGCGGCGACTGCTGGATGACTTGCGGCGTGAGCGGCAACAGTTCAGCACGATTCGCAATTGCGATGCATTGCTCGAGGTCATGCTCGCATGGTCGGACGCCGCGGATCGCGACTTGCTGACCGATCTGCTGGTGCAAGTCGCCCTCCGCCGAGCGCGGGAGGAACGGCGAATTCGAAATGGCGGCCTCCAGCCGCGTAGCCGACGCATACTGCGACGGTTTCGCAAACTTATGGTCGACGTGGAACGGCGGTTGGCGGAGTCACCGTGCCGATTTCGTGATTCATTGTTTGCCGCTTCCCGCAAGCCAATGGAACGGCTGCGACAAGCGAGCGAGTCGTCTTGCGTCGAGCTACCTGTCGAGCAGCCGGCTGCATGCACGGTCGAACTGTCGACCGTGCCGCCGGTCGACCTGTATTCGGAAATCCTCGGTTGGCACCCGGTTAGGATCGCCTGTAAGCGGTTGCGTTACCTGCTGGAATTCGTCGAAGAAATGCTGCCCGCTAACGTCGGGCAGCTGGTGTTCCAGCAGCTGCGTGAAGCCCAATCCCGGCTGGGATATTTGCTCGATACGGCCGCGGCCCTCCATTACCTCCGCACGCGAGATACGACGAACGAATCGACCCAGGATTCTCTGGCGCGCGACCGCATCCAGCATGCTCAGGAAGAGAAGCTGCAGGCGGCTTATGCTGCCTTCCGGGCCTGGTGGAGCGCCGGCAGGCTGCATGAACAAGTCGCATCGCTGATTGAGGACCAAGGCGACTGGGCGCCATCTGCGGGCGAAATCCCGGCGGAATAGCTCAAGTTCTGCCGCTGGCCAAAGAAATCCTGCTACCGGCGAGCGCAGCGGGCTGGTAAGTTTTTCCGATTGCGCGCGAGCCTGACGCACTCCAACGGCTTGATAATCATCGTGCCCCGCTATGGGCGATATGTATGGGGAAGGGTACGCACGGATGCGGCACACCGTCTTGGCCAGTTTCGCCATTCACACCGGACACCGAGCCACGACATTCATTTTCGGGTTCCCAAGGAGTGGACGCATATGTCGGTTAGAAACTTGGCGCGGCGCTCGTTTCTCGCAATTTCCTGCGGAGCAGGACTGGTAGCGCTGGGTCAGCGCCTGATGGGCGAGGGCGGCTTGGACTCAGGAAAGTCGGGCGGCCTGCGTGTAGCAAAGAAAAATGACCCGCCGATCGATCGTAACCGACCTCCCCACCCCTTGGACGAGTGCCTGGCCATTGCCGAAGAGGCGCTGGAAAGGATCCGTCGCGAGATCGTCGATTATCGCTGCGTGCTGGTCAAGCGCGAACGGGTCAATGGGACTCTGGGCGACCAGGAGTTCATGTTCGCGAAAATCCGCAACCGCAAAGAGATCGGCGATCGCATCGAGACGCCGTTCGCGATCTATTTGCACTTCGCCAAGCCGGCCAATATCAAGGGACGTGAGTGCCTGTATGTGGAACAGCACAACGACGGAAAAATGCTGGCCCACGAGGGTGGGGGCCTGCGCGTGCTGCCGTCAGTCTGGCTGGATCCCAAAGGGCCGATCGCCATGCGCGGCAACCTCTATCCAATCACCGATGCGGGAATCGAAAACCTGATCGTCAAACTGCTGGAGAAAGGCAATCGGGACCGCAAGCGGGACGAGTGTATCGTCACCTTCCGCGAGAACGCCAAGATCAATGGGCGTGCATGCCGAATCATGGAAGTCGTGCATCCGATCCGCCGCCCGCATTTCGACTTCAATCTGGCGCAGGTCTACATCGACAAGGAATTCGGCCTGCCGATCCGCTACGCCGCCTACACCTGGCCGCGTGGACAAGAGCAAAATGCCGAGCCGAAGCCCAGCGACAGCGAGCTGATCGAAGAATACACCTACATGAAACTGGAACTGAATCCAGGTTTCGGACCGATCGACTTCGACGCCAGGAATCCGGAATACAATTTCGGCAAGAGCTGAGCCACGGAAAAACACGGAACGAACACGGAAAAGATCAATAAACGAATCTCTGCGCCCCCGTCTCAAGAGATCCATACCCAAGTTCCTTCCATACTTCGATGGCTGCACCGATGATCTGCTCGGTGATCTCCTTGTGCAGTAGCTCCAACTTTATTCCCCCCCTCTACTTCCGTGTTCTTCCGTGTTCTTCCGTGGCTCCCAGCCACGGAAAAACACGGAAGTCACACGGAAGAAATCAATAGACGAACCTCTTGAACTCAGCCTTGTTCCTTCCAAAGTTAATCAACAGGCCGATCTTGATCCCGGTTGCCTTGAGTTCATTCAGCAACTGCGCCTCGTCGAGCGAGTTGTATTTGTCGGCCACTTTCAACTCGACGATCACGCAGTCGTTCACAAACAAGTCGGCTTGATAATCGCCAACTAATTGCCCCTTGTAATGAACCTTGATCTTCGCCTCCGTCTCGGCCCTCATTCCCCGTAACGCCAACTCCACTCTCATCGCCCGCTGGTATACTCTTTCGAGAAATCCATACCCCAGCTCCTTCCATACTTCGATGGCCGCACCGATGATCTGCTCGGTGACCTCCTTGTGCAGTAGCTCCAACTCTATTCCCCCCCTCTACTTCCGTGTCCTTCCGTGTTCTTCCGTGGCTCCCAGCCACGGAAAAACACGGAAGGCACACGGAAAAAGATCAATAAACGAATCTCTGCGCCCCCGTCTCAAGAAATCCATTCCCCAGTTCCTTCCCTACCTCGATGGCCGCGCCGATGATCTGCTCGGTGACCTCCTTGTGCAGTAGCTCCAACTTTATTTCCCCCTCTCTACTTCCGTGTCCTTCCGTGTTCTTCCGTGGCTCCCAGCCACGGAAGAACACGGAAGGCACACGGAAAAAATCAATAAACGAACCTCTTGAACTGAGCCATCCCCAGCAACTCGAACTTCAGTCTCATCGCCCGCTGGTATACCTTTTCGAGAAATCCATCCCCCAGTTCCTTCCCTACCTCGATGGCCGCGCCGATGATCTGCTCGGTAATCTCCTTGTGCAGTAGCTCCAACTTTATTTCCCCGCCTCTACTTCCGTGTCCTTCCGTGTTCTTCCGTGGCTTAAATGTACCGCGCTGGATAAACGGATCACCAACTGCTCGATGGCCAGTCGCGCGCGATCTGACGACGAGTGGGAGCCCTTCAGCGCCAAGTCCGTCTCCAGCAGCCAGCGATAGATCTTTCGCGTTCGTTCTCTTCCGAGTTGACTGATCTGCCGCTCGGCAAGGGCCAACGCGTTGGCCGGCCAGTTTCTGAAACCGGCTTGCAGCAGCGCGGCGCTCAGCGCAATCGGGCTTCCCTCCCGCTGCGCGCGGTGGAAGATGCGGGCAGCGGTGGCGAATCGTCGCAGCGACCACTGCATCGCCGCCATCAGCGCGATCGGCTCCTGTCCGGCGCTCAGCAGTTTGTCGAGTTGCTGCAGGGCCTCGCTGGCGTTGCCCGACACCGCCGCATCGATCAGTTCCCAGGCCGTTTTGGTTCGCCAACCACCAACAACTTCGTGTACCAGTTCCGGCGATATCGATTGATCGGCCCCGACGAACAAGGCGAGCTTGGACAGTTCCTGCTCCAGAATCCCGAACTCCGGTCCGACGAGGTCCAGCATCGCGACGGCCGCTTTTTCGCTGAGTTGCGACTGGTGCGCCGTCCTCGCCCGGTAGACCAGCCAGCGGCAGACTCGCGTCTGATCGAGATCGCGACTCTTGCCGTGCGCAACTTCCGGCGGTCGGCACTCGATCTGCAATCCGTGCGAGCCAACGGCCTTATAGAGCCGGGTGTTGGATGGCCAGGAGTCGACGAGCAGGATCAGGGCGCTCCCCTTGCGGGGCTTGGCGACGTACTCCTCCAGTTTGTCCCGGCAGCGGCTGACAAACTCAACCGCATCGTATACGATCGCAACCCGTAGCCCTCCACCGAACAAAGACAAAGTTGCCAATTCGTCGTGGACGTCGCGCCACTCCACCGTCTGGCCGTCGAAACTGGCGATCGGTACGTCGTCGGCACCGGCGCCCAACAACTGCGACTTCAGCTGCCGCAGGCAAAGCTGCCGCAAGAAATGCTCCGTGCCGAACAGCACGTTCACCGCCTGGGCCTTCGTGCGCTGGGGCGCGGCAAGGTAATCAAAGACATGTACGACGTTGCTCATCGGTGGCACTCATCTAGCCCACCTGGAAGCTCGCGCCGCGGCGGGAAACGGCTGACTATTGCAACTCGAAATCGCGATCCGTCAGCCCAGGGTTCAGCTTCAAGTCGAGATACGTATATTCTTCGATCAGCGTATCGTCGGATGGCCGCGGCTCCGGGTTCTGATCCCGGCCTTTAGGCCACGTATAAGCGGCGTAGCGGATCGGCAGGCCGGTCTCGTTATCGATATAGATGTGCGCCAGGTTGAAATCAAAATATGCGCGGCGATTGGGGTGAATCACCTCCATCAACTGGCAGCGACGGTCGTTCACCTTGGCATTTTCGCGAAACTGCACCTCGCACTCGTCCCGCTTGCGGTCGCGAGTACCTTTTTCCAGAAGTTTGACGATCAGGTTCTCGATCCCCGCGTCGGTAATCGGATAGAGATTCCCGCGCATCGCCAGCACGCTGTCCGGGGCCAGCCAGATAATCGGCAGCAGCTTGCCGGCGATGCCCGGTTCCTTTACCGCCAGCTTTCCGTCATTGGCCCCCTCGACGTAAGCGCACTCGCGTCCCTTGAGCGACTCCGGCTTGGTGAAATACAGGTAAACAGCGAAGGGAACTTTGATCTTCCCGTCGACCAGCTTGCGATTGCGGATGCGCGCAAACATGAATTCATGCTCGCCCAACCTGCCATTGACCCGCTCGCGCTTGACCATTACGCACTTGTAGTCGTCGATCTCATCCCGAATTTGTCGTAAGGCGTTTTCGGCGATCCGGATCGCTTCATCCAGTGGATGGGAACCAGCGGACCCTCGCTCGTCTGTCTCGGGCATCTTGGAGGTCCGCAACAGCGGTTCGCGCAAGTCGCGTCGAGCCTGGCGTTCCTGCCCACCCACCGGCCTTCCGACCACCAACGACGCCGTTGCCGCAAAAAACAACCGTCGTGAACAGTTGATCCATCCCATCGACGCTACTCCTTTCGTATTCGCCTTGCGGCCGCCATAATCGGGTTCCTGCTTTTCCCGCGTTCGAATTGTATCCTGTCATATGCGAATCGGCGAGCCAAGAAGATGTCGAATCCGGACCTGTCCCCGCGAATTGCCTGCTTTGTATCGCGGCCGTTCTCCGAAAACACCTATCTTGTCCATCTTCCGGACTCGACGCGATGCGTCGTCGTCGATCCTGGATTCGAATCGGACTTGTTGTTGGATCGGATCGCGGCGTTGCGATTGACTCCTGTCGCGATCCTCTGTACCCACGGGCACCTGGACCACATCGCCGGCAATGAAGCCGTCAAGCGGTCCTGGCCAAACTGCCCGATTGTGATTGGGAAAGGGGACGCGTTCAAGCTACGTGATCCGTTCGCGAACTTATCGCAGCCGTACGGCTTTGAGTTGCGCAGTCCCCCCGCGGACACGGAGGTTTGCGAGGGGGAAACGGTCTCGGCCGCCGGCATCGATTTTGAAGTCCGGGAAACGCCGGGCCATTCCGCCGGGCATGTGATTTATGTTGTTCGCCGAGCGCGGCCAATTTTGGTGCTGGGCGGCGATGTCCTGTTTGCCAGTGGTGTCGGACGATGGGACACACCGGACGGCTCCTGGGAAGAACTTGAGAATTCGATCCGCGACAAGATCTTCGACCTGCCGGACGACACCATCGTGTACCCCGGGCACGGCGAACCAACCACGGTGGGCGACGAAAAACGATTCAATCCTTATGTGGGCGCCGCGGCCCGGCGCTGAAAATTACCTTCGGTTGCAGTTGGCGCTGAAGGCAATTCAGGTGAGAATTGACCCGAGTTGCCTTTCAACACGGATCACCAGCATGTCGACGGAAACCGAAAACTCCACCACACCGCCATCGACCGTTTTCAACGTCCCGAATCAACTCACCACGGCTCGTCTGGTGCTCTCGATCCTGGTCTTCGTGCTGATTGCCTGGGAGCGGTTCGTGCCGGCCCTGGTGGTGTTCGTGGTCGCGGCGTCGACCGACTGGATCGACGGATATTGGGCTCGCCGCTACGGCCAGGTCACGAAACTTGGCCGCATCTTTGATCCGTTCGTCGACAAATTCATCATCTGTGGGACGTTTATCTTCCTGTCGTCCATGTCGGCCCGATCGGGGATCGACGCTTGGTTGTCGGTGGTGATCGTTGGCAGGGAATTGCTGGTGACCGCCATCCGGTCGGTGGTCGAACAGGGTGGCGGCGATTTTTCCGCGAAATGGGTGGCGAAGTGGAAGATGGGCTTCCAGTGCATTGCCGCGGGGGCCAGCCTGGCGGTGTTGGCCAAAGGAGGAATGACCGAAGCGCCGGCCTGGATGGTCTGGGTTCTCGTCCCTGCAATCTGGCTGACTCTCATCACTACCGTCTACTCGGGGCTGGAATATCTCGTCGTCGCCTGGCGCACAATCGTCGGTGATGCCAGCGGGCGATGAGCGGCACACTGTTCGTATGGCTGCTGCTGGGAGCCCTGTTCAGCGCGAGTGCCTGGAACTGGTGGCGCGTGGCGGGCCGATTGGCGCGCGGGGAACCGATGCTGCGTCCGGAACCGCGAGCGACGGAAGTCGTCGCCGTCCAGGCAGCGTTGCTGGCCATCGTGACAGCGCTCCTGATTCCAAGTCTCTGCACACTCGGCTGGCTGCGTCACCGAGGTGTGACACCGGAGGAGTATTCGCGCCAGGCGGCGGCATTGTCGAACAACCCGTCCGACGTCACGTCGACGCCGGAGCCTGTGGCCGAACCGCGACTATTTGACGAATTACGATTGATCGACGCACTGGCTCGAGTGCTTACCGCGATCGCCATCGGGATCATGTTGAATCGCTGGCTCGGTCCGAGCCCATCCTTGCCGAGCATGACGCGGCGGACATGGACCGCCGATTTGAGGCTGGGGCTGGCGGCCTTTGTATTGATCGTACCTCCGGTACTGCTGGTCAAGGTCGGTGTGTCCAGACTGATTAATACGTCGCCGCTGGACGAGGCCCATCCATTGATCCAGCGTATCCGTGCCGAACCTGGCCAGTGGACCGTCTTCGCCGTGGTGGGACTGTCGGCGGTGGTCGCGGCGCCGCTGTATGAAGAACTGTTGTTTCGCCTCGTGATCCAGGGGTTTCTGCAACGGCTTGACGCCTGGCGCGTCAGACATAATGCTCGACGGTCAGATCGAACCTCGCCCTCGACGCCCGCAAGCCAACGCGGTGCACTGCCTGACGGCGGGGCCACCGAGAACGTGCCGACCGGGTATTGGCCGATGCTGGTTTCGGCCGCGCTGTTTGCCGCGGTGCACCTGGGCAATGGAATCGACCCGTTGCCGCTGTTCCTGCTGGGGACCGGCTTGGGGTATCTTTATCGCCAGTCGAACCGATTGTTGCCTTGCGTCGTGGTCCACGCCCTGCTGAATGGATTGACGATTCTGCAGTTGGCCGCGGAAGCGCTCGATCGCGGCCTGAGCCAGGTCCCTTGAAATCCGCTTCAGTTCTGTGGATTTGCCGGGCCAATCTCCAATGCTGCCAAAACGCGGGTGAGTTCCTGCTCCAGTTTGTCGAGCAAGGTGGTGGCGGTGTCGAACGATTCGGCGCGGCCCAGGACCTCCAGGGCCAGGGCCGCTTCGACCAGCGGTTCCGCGCCGAAGTAGCTTACTGAGCTTTTCAGCGTGTGTGCCGAGAGTCGCAGCAATTTGGCGTCGCGAGTCTCGATCGCACGCCGCAGGTCGGCCAGCAGAGTCGGAGCCTGCGCGTGTACCAATCTCGAGAATTCCGACAGCGCTTCTTGACTACTTCCCAGAGCTTTTTTCGCCATGTTCCAATCCACCGCTGCCCGTTGGCCGCCTTCAGCCGGAGGAAGCAGATCCCGGGCGGGCGAGGCTCCCGTTGAGCCGTTTTGTTTCGTCGCCAGCGGTTCGACGGAAGCAAGACCCTTCAGCAGTCCGGCGTCGGCGGCGAGGCAGAGTGCTGGGAAACGCTCGACGGCGCGATACATTTCGACGGGGTCGATTGGTTTGGAGACGTAGTCGTCCATGCCGACGGCCAGACACCGTTCGCGATCGCCTTTCAGAGCTTCGGCAGTCATCGCCACGATCGGAATGTGGCCGCCGGTCTGATGTTCGCGTTGGCGGATCGCGGCGGTGGCCTCGTAGCCGTCCATGAGCGGCATTTGCATATCCATCAGCACGACGTCGAATTCCTGAGTGCTGAGCGTATTGACGGCCTCTTGCCCATTCTCCGCCACGACGACCTGATGCCCGCGTGATCGGAGGAGGCCGATGGCGACACGGCGATTGACCTCGTTGTCCTCGACCAGCAAAACGCGCCGTGGATCGACGGCCTGCGCCGTCGCCTTCGGCAGTTCGGCCGGCTTGGCCGTCGTGTATCGGCCGAACTGGCGCAGCACCTCGTCCAGCAGCTCCGACGCGATGACCGGTTTGGTCATGAAACGGCCGATGCCGCATTTCTGGCCGAGGTCCTCATCGATCGCTGATGAGCCTGACGAGATCAAGATGATCGGGCATTGACCAGGCTTCAGCCTGTCTCGCAAGCTCTCGGCAAAGTGGATACCATCTTCGCCCGGCATGTGGTGGTCGAGCAGAATGAGGCGAATTGGCTGCTGCGCCGCCTCCGCCTGTTGCAGAACTTGCCGGGCGGCGGCGGCCGAGTCGGCCAGCATCGGCTTCATGCGCCAGTGCAGCAGCATCTCGCTGAGAATGCGGCGGTTCGTGATGTTGTCATCCACGACCAGCACCGGCAGGTCCCGGAGCGAGTCGAGCTCCGCCGGTGCGGGCCGCTGCTGGTCGGCCGCGAGCCCGAATTCTGCGGTGAAATGAAATGTGGAACCCCGGCCGAATTCACTGTCGATCCAGATGCGGCCGTGCATCATCTCCACCAGCTGCCGCGAGATCGCCAGGCCCAGGCCGGTGCCGCCGAATCGCCGCGTGGTCGAAGACTCGGCCTGCTCGAACGGATGGAAAACCTGCTCCAGTTTGTCGACGGGAATTCCGATGCCCGTGTCACTGACGGAAATGTGCAGACGGACGTTGTCCTCGGTGATCGACTCGGCGTTCACATTGACGAAGATCTCGCCGGCGTTGGTGAACTTCACCGCGTTGCTGACCAGATTGACGAGCACTTGCTGCAGGCGGCCCGCATCGCCTCGCAGATAATCTGGAATTTCCGGCGCGACGCGACAGGCGATCTCCAGTCCTTTTTCGGCCGCACGCAGCACCAGCATCTGCGTGGCGCGGGCCACGCATTCGGAGATCCGAAAGTCGGCCCGGTCCAACTCCAGCTTGCCCGCTTCAATCTTGGAGAAGTCGAGGATGTCGTTGAGCAGTCGCAGCAGGATGTGAGCCGATTCGTTCACGGTCGCCAGGTAATCGCGTTGATACGATCGCAGCTCCGTCTGCGCGAGCAACTGCGTCATGCCGATAATGCCATTCATGGGCGTGCGGATTTCGTGGCTCATGTTCGCAAGGAACGAACTCTTCGCGCGGCTGGCCGATTCGGCCTCGTCTTTCGCAACCTGCAGCGCATGTACGGCCTGCTTACGCTCGGTGATGTCGCTCACGCTGCAAAGCACCGTCAGCCCCTCATCGGTCTGCAGGGGGCTGAGCCCGATCTCGACGTCCACTTCCGTTCCATCCTTTCGCAGAGCTTTCAAGTCGCCACCCCGCCCCATCGGCCGCGCCTGCGGATCGGCCAGAAAATCCTCGCGATGCCGTGGATGTGAATTCCGATACCTTTCTGGAAGCAGTTGGTCGACACCCGTGGACAACAGTTCGTCGCGGGAGTAGCCGAACAACGCTTCGGCCTGGGAATTGACCAGCAGGATGCGCCCGTCGCGATTGACAATCAACATCCCCGATGGTGACGCCTCAACCGCCTGGCGAAATCGCTTTTCGGCGCCATGCCGCTCGGTGATGTCGGTCAGGGATCCAGCCATTCGCGTGGCCTGACCTTGTTCGTCCCACAGTGCCTGACCCCGGGCACGGAACCAGCGGTATGCGCCAGCCTTGGTGCGCAACCGGTATTCGACGTCGTACGGCACGCGCTGCTTCAAATGTGCTTCCACGGCGGCGAATGTCCGATCGTGATCTTCGGGGTGGATCCAGGATCGGAATGAACTCAGGTTGTTGGACACTTCGTGCGACGCGTAGCCAACCAATTCCAAGAGGCGCTCGGAATAGTAAACGCGATCACTCAGAATGTCCCAGTCCCAGATGCCGTCGGTCGAGCCGCGCACGGCCAGGGCGTAACGTTCCTCGCTGGCTCGCAGCGCGTCCGCCTGGGCCTTGAACTCGGACACATCGTGCGAAATGCCGACGATGCCGGCAATCCGGCCGGACTCGTCCCGCAACGGCACTTTGGTCGTCGAGACCCAGGCCGACGTGTTGCCGGGCCAGTGAATCTGCTCGGGCTTGCCGGCGAGTGTCTGGCCCGACTGCATCAGTTGCACTTCGTCGGCGCGCGTTACCGCAGCAAATTCGGGAGAGAAGAAATCGGCGTCGGATTTGCCAACCACGTTGTCGGACGACGAACAGCCGAGTCGCCTGGCCAGCGACAGGCTGACGCGAGTGAATCGACCCTCGGTGTCCTTGAAGTAAATCGCGTCGGGCAGGTGCTCTAATAACGTGTGCAGCAGGAACCTCTCGTGTTCCAGCGACTCCTGCACCTTCTGCTTCTCGGTCCAGACCCGCTCGTATTCCGAGCCGCTTTTCAGTGCGAGTGCCGTTGGCAGGATGCGGGCCAGCGCTATCACGCCGGCGCACGACACGACGGCGGTGATGAGCTTTACCAGGCCTGCGAAGCGGTAGATCGGCCACCAGAAGATAATCGCTTCCAGCAAGTGCCCGGTGCCGCATGTGAGAAAAATAGCGGCGAGGAAGACGTAGAAGATTGGCGGGAACTTCAGTCTTGGCCGTTGGACGACGAAATACATCGTGACCAGCGGCACGGCGTAGTATGCGAGAAACGTGAACACGTCCGCAACGACATGCAGCCAGCCGATCCAGGGCGACTCGCTCCAGCCCGAACCGCAATCCCACCGGGCGGGGAAGCCCCGGCTGCTGAAAATGTCCATGACAGTCTCCTTGGAAAAGAGGGGCAAGGACGGGTGGCACCCAATTCGATCGTGTCATTGCTGATCGTTTTGTTGATTTTAACCGAATCGAATCGGCAATCGCCAGACAACCGCTGGTTTTGCCGGTCAGCCGCATCCGTGAACTCGATCTCGATTCGGATCGCGAGGGGAACAGGCGAGCATGGGATTGTCGAGACTTCTCAGTTCAACGATGGCGGCCTATCCGCGACTCCCGAATTGCCACCGCCCTTTGGTGCGGGGCCGGGTTTGGCAACTGCCGTCGCCTTCAAGAGGTGACGACGGACGAGCATCTGAAACGACGTCTCAGACTTTCGCAAAGCCTCGGTCATGTACGATGCGGTTGTTCCCAGGATTGCACATGAACCAAACCAGGTAACTCCGGGAAGCATGGCAGAAAGAACGAGAAGCCAATCGTGCAGCATCACACCGCATACCGTTCCAATCAATGCGATCAGCCCGTTGGCCACGATTCCGATTCCTGTCGGCCCGGGGCTGCTCGTCCAGAATCCGCAGCAGCTGAGGAGCGCGAAAATAAGCAAAGCCGGTCGGTGTGAATACAGGCTGTAGCCGGCAAGAATTAACGCGGGAAAAAGCAACGCCGCGAAGGCGCCTCGGAAGAGGAGAAGCGCCCTACCACCAAGCGCAATCCCTACAGCGGCAGCCCAATTGGTCAGGCGCCAGTTGAAGTGGCGCCCCTCCGGGTCATTGAGGAAGTCGGCGTGATCCATTCAATTCGCTCCTGGCTGCCGAACTGGTTCCAGGCTGATCGACCTTTCGTTGATTCGCAAGTCGCATTGTAAGCACCTCTTGCGAGTCCCACCAGTTGCAGGTGATAGGCTGTTCAGTCTGGCGCGCGTCGGACCGGCCAGCCAGAGTGCAGGCGGGGGTACGACCGCTCCGCATGCCTTCGTAACATTGTTGGGCCGCCGTGCACGCGGCGCTTGACACGCAGCGAGGCTTGGTGTATCAATGAACTAATACAAGTGCCGAGGCGCCGCCATTGCGTGTCCGAGGTTTTTCGTCATGCAGCTACACATCTCCACTGCCGATGGCGTGCCGATCTACCTGCAGATCGTCAATCAGATCAAGTATCTGGTGAGTTCCGGGCGGCTGGAAGCGGGAGCCGAGCTGCCGGCGATCCGCGGCCTGGCGGAGCAACTGGTCGTCAACCCGAATACGGTCGCCCGCGCCTACCGGGAATTGGAGATCGCCGGCATTGTCGAGAAGCGTCGCACGGCCGGGACCTATGTGACCGATCAGGGCTCGCCGCTGGCCCGCCGCGAGCGCTTGAAGATCATCACCGACCGCATCGACGCGCTGTTGACCGAGGCGCGCCACATGGACATCTCGACAGACGACATTGTCAAGTTGTTCCAGCAGCGGCACGCCGCGCTTGAAAATCGACGTTCGTCGAAGGAGTGAATCATGGTTGACCCGTTTCCCGCCCCGGCCCCCCCACTGATCGAGATTCGGCGGTTGACTCGCCGCTTTGGCCCCACGACGGCGCTCGACGACTTGTCGCTCAGCGTGCCGCGGGGCGGCGTCTTTGGACTCATCGGCGGCAACGGCGCCGGCAAGACGACGTTGATCAAGCACGTGCTGGGCACGCTCAAGGCCCAATCCGGCGAAGTGCGCGTATTTGGACTGAATCCCGTCGACAATCCGGTCGGTGTGCTCGGCCGAGTCGGGTATTTGTCCGAGGAGCGGGACCTGCCGGATTGGATGCAGGTCGGCGAATTGATCTGGTACACACGTGCGTTTTTTGCGAATTGGGATGACGCGTACGCGGAACAACTGCGCGAGGCGTTCGACTTGGACCCGCGCGCGAAAGTGAAGCATCTGTCGCGCGGTCAACGGGCACGGGCCGGATTGCTGATCGCGCTGGCGCACCGCCCCGACTTGCTGGTCCTGGACGAACCGTCGTCGGGACTCGATCCGGTGGTGCGGCGCGACATCCTGGGCGCGATCATCCGCACGATCGCCGACGAAGGCCGCACCGTGTTGTTCTCGTCCCACCTGCTGGACGAAGTCGAGCGCGTCGCCGACCGCGTGGCGATGATCCATCAAGGGCGGATCCTGTTGGCGTCGTCGATCGAGGAACTCAAGGCGACGCATCGACGAGTGACCTTGCGGTTCGCGGACCCGATCGATCGTCCGCCAGCCCTGGTCGGCAGTACCTCGTGTGCCGGCGGGGCCCGCGAGTGGACCTATATCTGCAACGGTCAGGGGCCGCAAATCCTGCGGGCGGCCGAGGCGATTGGTGGTGACGTCGTGGACGACGCGGCGATGTCATTGGACGAGATTTTTGTTTCACGCGTGCTGACGTAGCACGGCCGATCGACGATCGAGGGTATTTCCATGCGTTCCATACTTGTCGCGTCGACGTGGGTTGTCCTGCGTCATGGCGCCTGGAATCTGCTGGCGGGCTCGCTGCTGGCGATCGCCGTGCCGGCTTTGGTCATCACGGCGCTGCGCCGCGAGGGAGGTTTTGATCCGGCCGATCCGAGCATGGTGTTGATATCGCTGCTGTTTGCCCAGATCGGCGTCCTGACCGTGGGCCTGGGCTGCGCCTCGAAGCAGGAACCAGCGCAGCGACTGGCGGTCCTCCCTGTGCCTACCGCCATGCTGGCGGCGTGCCAGATGCTACCGGTGATGGCCTTGGTTTTCGTCCACTCGCTGACGAGCATTTGGGTGTTGAACGCCATGTTCGCGCTGGATTGGCCGCTGTGGGGCCCGGCCTTGACGATGATGGTGATGAGCGCCGCGATGCAGGCGATGTCGTGGCTGCTGGGGAACTCGGCGTGGTTCCCTGTCGGGATCGCCGTGGTCGTGGCACCGATCGGCATCTGGTTCAAGTCGCGCTACGGGGCGAGCCTGCGGTTTCCCGAGCACTACTGGAGAACGGTGCAGCCCGCGGAAATCGTCACGCTGCTGGCCGCGGGATTGACCGCTTACGGCGTGGGTCTGCTCGGCCTGGCGCGCCGTCGTCGCGGCGAGCCTCCTGGATCGTTGGGCATTCTGGCGTGGTTGGATCAAGTGTTACCTCCTTATCCCTACAACGGTCCAGGGTTCGCCTCGGCCGCGCAGGCTCAGGCGTGGAACGAATGGCGAGTCCGCGGCAACTTCATGCCAATGGCGTGCGGCTTCCTGCTGTCGATGTACGTCATCGGTTGGACCGCCTTCAGTCGAGATCCTCAGACTTTGTTCGATTGCCTCGTGGGAAGCGGATTCGCGTTGTCGATGTTGGCTTTGATCGGTGGATTTGTCCTCGGACAGCGAGGCAACAACTTCCGTCCCGAGATGGGCTCGTTTCTTGCCACGCGTCCCCTGTCGACGGTCGACATGAATCGGATCGTTCTGAAAGTGGCCGCGCAGTCCGTGGCCTTGAGCTGGTGTATCTGGGCGGTGACTTTAGCGGTCGCCTCCGCCGGTATCCGGCTGGCGACCGGCCGATTCGATGTGTTGGGCGGATACCAGGCTTTCCAATGGTGGTGGTTTCTCGAGGCATCGCTGCTTGGCCCGTGGATCGCCATGTCCGTAGCGCTGGCGATGGGCCTGACAGGCCGTGACAAGTTGACTGTCGCAATCATTGGTATCGGACTCGTAATCTGGCTCACCGGTCAGATCCTCGCCTCCTGGTTCTTATCGCCGTCGAGCCAAGTGTGGCTGCTTCGAGCGTTGATCGCCGCGCTCGGACTGGGACTTGGCGCTGCGACGATCTGGCTATACTGGCGGGCCTGGAGTCAATCGTTGATCAGTTCGTTGCTGGTCGCCGCGGCCGGCGTCGCCCTGCCGGTCCTGGTCGGCGTGCCGGCCTTGTCGCACATCGGCCCGTCGACCGAACCGTGGCTGGCGGGCGTGCTGATCGTGAGTGCCGCGTGCCTGGCCGTCGCCCCCTTGGCCGCCGCGCCGCTGGCCTTGCAATGGAATCGGCACCGATAGACGGCGCTGGACGATAGATACCAGGCACTCCACCGGACCCGGCGGATCGCTCCGTCGAGGTCGCTTTTTGGCCATCCAATTGCAAACCATTCTTTTTGCCCTGAAATGCCTCAAAAACGCCTATCAGACCCTTCCAGAACGCCTCCCGGAACCCATGAATTCTGCTGGGGAGGCTTTTTTCTCGCCCTCGACGCCGGGCGCCGCCACGAAATCGGCGATTTTCGGCCGCGCTCGCCAGGCGGCCTCGAATCCGTCACAGCACTCGTGCTCTATCAAATTCACTTGGGAGGCGATTCGGGCTTGGAAGCGGACCGTTTCAAGTACGTGATCTGACCCGAACCGCGGTGGCACGACGTGGTGTGCGGATAGGCAATTTCTACGTGATCGTCGGTGATCAAATAGCTGCACACAAGCCCTTTGCCGTTCGGCAGCGTCAATACCAGCAGGCGAAAGTGGGAAAAACCCAACTCCTTCGCGAGCGACGGGGCGTCGATGTCATTGGTCAAGGTAGCAACGACCTGACCGTGGTGAATCACCTGGTTGCCCTGGAACGTCAATACGGAGCCCTGCGCATTGAGCATCGTAGCGTCAGGGAATTTGCACTCTCGATTCAAGCAATCAGTGATTCCCACAACCTGCCACGATCCTTGTAGTTCGCTCAAGTCCTTGGATGCCGGCTGATGGCGGATCGCCTCGGCCTTCCACGGGGAGCCCTTGACCGCATCGCCCCACCGCGGCCCGGCCAATGACACGAACGTTCCGTCCAGCGTATACCGGGCTGGCTTGCTGCCGGGAATGCGAGCCAATTGTCCTGTATAGGCTTGGACTTCGGCATGGCTTCCGGATTTGGTGACTTCCAATCGCTTGAAGCGGATCGTCTGCGTCTCTGCGTCCCAGCTCCCTTTCAGAGGCGCATTGAAGACCTTGCCCTCAACTCGATTCTCCTTGTCGACATTCAGGACCAGCTCCCCAACAAACCCATTGCAGTTCACGGCCCAGGAACCGGCGATCACCTCGGAAGTCTCGGCTTCTCCGGCACCGAACTGGGTGATTCCGAAAAAGCAAACCAGAGTGGTCAACATGGATCTGTTCCCCTGAGTACTTGCGCCGATCGACTCAATACGAGTTTCGTCGCTATTCTACAGGAGACTGAACTGCCGGTCTGTAACCAATCAGTAACCAGGGCGAAAGGTGGGAGGGCAAACCGGCAAACCGGCAAACCCGCAGACCCCCACCTCGACCTGCGTGCGATCAAGGTGTTTTCGCGGTGGCTGATCCGCGATCGCCGAAAAAACAGCGACGACCGACTGGCGCAAGTGTCTGCGCGATTCCAATCGTCGACGATTCTATTCACGGCGTACTCTTTCCCATCTTGTCGAGATGCAAGCATGGTCTTGAGGCCCGAATCAGGCCAGCGGAATTGTTGGTGGACGGCAGCCAGGGACGTTGCGTCGTCCTTCACCGCAGATTCGGCGAGCCGGGTCAAGACTACGCGCGTTTCCTACCGCGCTGTGCGAATGTACACAACTCGCCGGGCCGATGGCTTGCGGCCGGTCGAGTTCCATGCCATGCTTTCTGGCACGCGCGAAACTTCGGAATCTCGCCCCAAAGCCCTTGAGGAATTTCCGTGAACGGTCCTGATTTTGACAAAAACGACTTGATCCCTGTGATTGCCCAGGATGCCGGCTCGGGCGATGTATTGATGCTCGCCTACATGAATCGCGAGGCGTACGCGGAGACGCTACGCACCGGCCGAGTATGCTACTACAGTCGCAGCCGCGGGAAACTCTGGCGCAAAGGGGAGGAGAGCGGCAACGTGCAGGAATTGCTCGAGATCTATTTTGATTGCGACGCCGACACCCTGCTCGTCAAAGTCCATCAAGTCGGTGGCGCGGCCTGCCACGAGGGCTTCCGAAGTTGCTTTTTTCGACGCATCGCCCCGGCCAGCGGGCAAGTCGAGGTCGTCGGCACGCGACTGTTCGATCCGGCCACCGTGTACAAGAAATAGCCCGTTCCGAACTCTTCCGGACCTTCCGGAACAAGGCCGGATTTTCCCCCGCATCGTTGGACTTCCGCATCGCTGGACTACATCTGCCGACCATGACCACATCACCAATCCTGAGGCTTGGGATCCCTGCAGGCAGTCTGCAGGACGCGACCAGTTCCCTGTTCCAGAAGGCCGGGTACAACATCACGTTTTCCTCGCGATCCTACTATCCGTCGATCGACGACGAGGAAATCGAGTGCATGTTGATCCGCGCCCAAGAGATGGCGCGGTACGTCGAGCAGGGAATACTCGATGCCGGCATCACGGGTCACGACTGGATCCTCGAAACCAACGCCCAGGTCGTCGAGATCTGCGAACTGGTTTTCTCGAAGACCAGCCGCCGCCCGGTTCGCTGGGTGCTTTGTGTTCCCGATGACTCCCCGGTACGATCGGTCCAGGATCTCCAGGGGCTGCGGATCGCCACCGAGGCGGTGGGGTTGACCCGTGCCTATCTGGCTCGGCATGGCGTGCAAGCGACCGTGGAGTTTTCCTGGGGGGCGACCGAAGTGAAGCCACCGCGGCTGGCCGACGCGATTGTGGAGGTCACCGAGACCGGCAGTTCATTGCGTGCTAATAACCTGCGCATCGTGGACGAGATTCTGCAGAGCACAACCCGGCTGATTGCCAACCAGGCTGCCTATAACGAGCCTTGGAAGCGTCAGAAACTCGACAACATCGCGCTGATGTTGCGCTCCTGCCTCGCCGCGGAAGGCAAGGTCGGGTTGATGATGAATGTACTTCGTTCCGATCTGCCCAAGATCCTGGCGCTGTTGCCGGCCTTGCAGAAGCCGACTGTGGCGGCCCTGTCCGACGAGGCCTGGGTCGACGTGAACACGATCCTCGAGGAACGCTTCGTGCGGACCATCGTACCGCAGCTCAAGGCAGCCGGCGCTCGCGGCATTGTCGAGTACGCGATCAACAAGATCATCGACTGAGCCCGCGATTCGGGCAAGACGTTGAAAGATTCCGGTTAACTCAACAGCTCTTTCAACACCGTGGCTCCTTCGACGCCGGTGAGTCGGGTGTCGAGTCCCTGGAACTTGACGCTGAAGCGATTGTGGTCGATACCGAGTTGATGCAGCAAGGTTGCATGGACATCGTGAACCGACACACGATTTTCGACCGCGTGGTAACCGAATTCATCGGTACTGCCGTAGCTGAAACCCGGTTTGAATCCGCCACCGGCGAACCACATCGTGAACCCGGCGAGGTGATGATCGCGGCCGTTTCCTTGGGCCATCGGCGTGCGTCCGAATTCCGATCCAAAAACGATGATCGTGTCCCGGAGCATATCCCGTTGTTTGAGATCGGTGATCAAAGCCGCGACTCCCTGGTCGACTTCTTTCGCAGTACCCGCGGAGTGCTCCTTCACCGCACCGTGATGATCCCAGTCACGGTGATACAATTGGATAAACCTCACGCCCCGCTCGGCGAGCCGACGTGCCAACAAGCAATTCGAGGCGAAGGAACCGTCACCACCCTTCGTACCATAGAGGTCAAAGATGTGCTCTGGCTCCTGACGCACGTCCATCAGCTCCGGAACGCTCGACTGCATCCGGAAGGCCAGTTCATACTGGCTGATACGCGTCGCGATTTCAGAATCGTCAAGCCGCTCTTGGGCGAGCTCATTGAGTGACTGAACCGCGTCCACGATGCCCCGTTGGCGTTGCGTGGTAACTCCTCTCGGATTGGCGACGTGCAACACCGGATCGCCGCTGCCGCGGAACTCGACACCTTGGAATTGTCCGGGCAAGTATCCCGAATGCCATTGCCGGGCCGCGATCGGTTGTTTCTGACCGAATTTTCCGGTCGAGACCATTACCACGAATCCCGGGAGGCTGTCGGAGTCTGACCCCAGCCCATACAACAACCACGAGCCCATCGCCGGCCGCCCCGCGATCATGGTGCCGGTATTCATGAAGGTGTGAGCCGGGTCGTGGTTGATCGCTTCGGTATGCAGGGATCGTACGATACACAGGTCGTCAGCGCACTTTTCTCCCAGCATGGGCCAGATTTCGGAGATCGACTGTCCCGAATTACCCCATTGCTTGAACGGGTGCTGCGGACCAAAACAGTTCAGCTTCTGACCCTGTAATTGCGCGATCTGCTGTCCCTTGGTGACGGACTCCGGCATCGGTTGACCATGGAGTTCGGCGAGTTTCGCTTTGTAATCAAATGTATCGAGGTGCGTCATACCTCCGGCCATATAGAGCCATATGATTCGCTTTGCCTGGGGGGCGAAGTGCAGAGGTCGGATGACCCCGCTCCACTTCGATGCCTGGGAGGCCGATGATTCGGCGGACCAACCGTCGCTGGTAAGCAGCGACCCGAGAGCCATGGAACCGAGACTGACGCCGCTCCTTCGCAGAAACGTGCGGCGGGCAATGGAAGCAGGTAGTGGAAACATCGGTGTATCCTCGACGCGAGGTCGCGCTCCGTTGTGACTTCTCAATTTCGTGTGATCACTTCATGCAGGTTCAAGATCGCCCGGGCCACGCTCGTCCAGGCGGCGAGCGTGGTTGCAGGCAGGTCCGCGGGAGCCGGGCGTGCTCCTACGGCGAGTAACTCCTGGGCTGCGGCCGGATCGGCTTCATAGTCGCTCCAATGGACCTGCAGCAGTCGCTCGAGCACGGCGGATTCCGCCGGTCGAATTGGTCGCGAGAGGGCGCGCCGAAAAGCGAAATCGAGCTGCTCCGAAACCGTTCCTTCATGACGCACGATCCGTTCCGCAAACACCCGAGCCGCTTCGACATAGCTGGGATCGTTCAGGAGTACCAGTGACTGCAGCGGCGTGTTCGAACGGGCTCGGTCGGCGGTGCATTCCTCGCGGCAAGGAGCGTCAAACGCCAGCAGGCTGGGGTGCAGGTACTGACGTTGCCAGTGCGTGTAGAGTCCGCGGCGATACAATTCGTCGCCGGTCCCGTTCTGCCATTCCCGAGTCGGAAAGTTCAGATAGGCCCAGTAGCCCGGCGGCTGATACGGCCGCACGCTCTTGCCACCGATCGTCGTCACTAATAGCCCACTGATCGATAACGCGTTGTCGCGGACCATCTCCGCATCAAGCCGAAATCGTCCCTGACGAGCCAGCCAGCGATTGTACGGGTCAATCGCTGTTAGCTCCGGTCCAGCGACGGAAGTCTGTCGATAGGCACGGGTCATCACCATAGTTTTGATGAGTCGCTTTAGATCCCAACCGGTGTCGATGAACCGGGCAGCGAGATAATCGAGAAGCAGAGAATGACTCGGCCAATCCCCCTGGGCGCCGAGATCGTCCAGCTTTCGCGAAAGGCCGGCTCCGAAACAGAGCTTCCAGATGCGATTGACGAACGCACGTGAAGTAAGCGGGTTATCCCGCGCCACAATCCAGTTTGCCAGGTCCACACGCGTCAAGATCGTCTCGCTTGGGGGAGCCGTCAGCAGAGCTGTGGGAAATCCCGGCGTGAGCACTTCGCCGCTCTCATCCATCCAATTGCCTCGCTTAAGCAGCCTTATCATCCGAGGGGGAACGGCGACGGTAATCAGCGACGACGGGATCTGGGCATCCAGATCTTTGCGCGCCTTCTCCAGCGACGCCAATTCGCCGCGTATCGGCTCGAGCGACGGCGCAATCGAACGATAATGCGATGCAACTTCCTTCCGCTGAGCCTCGCTGCGGTCCGCGGGAACGATGGCCAGAATTGCCGTGATGTTCGGCGGCGGGACATCGGCGATGCGGAGCGGCCGAGATGCCGTCGTGAATGCCAGGCGGAAACGACCGATCGTATGCTGCGGATTGTCGTGCAGCTGCCGCAGCGAGATCGTCAGCGATGCGCCGCTCTCGAGCGTGAGATCGGAAGCGGTTTCGAAGACGGCGACATGCGGCTGGCCAACTTTCTCCATGATCGCCCAACCCCATGTCTTTCCCTTGACGTCGTCATCAATCGCCGCCGCGATCGACCATTTCTTGTAAGGATTGTTTTCCCCGGCACCGATCTGTTCGTAAGACGCGCTGGCATTCTGCAGACGCACCGGATGCTCCTCGCCGTTGGCCGACGTTACCTGTGCCACAAATTCCGAAAGCACAAAGTTGCCGTTACCAGCACGACCGGGTCCCTTCGCCGGCAGCGAATCATCGGGGAGCACTTCCAGACGAATCCCGGTTACATTGGGCGGCAATTCCCGAAATGTAATCGAGTAGGTATCGCTGGCAGGACTCTCGCCGCTGGCGAGGATGGAGCCATCGTCGCGAAGTGTCAGCGTTACGCCGCCTTGGGAGCTGATTGTCTCCGGCTTGACTACGCTCCAGGGCAACTGTGTTTGTTCCCAGGCAAGTTGAGCGGCGTCGAGTTCCGGTGTCGAAGAACTAAGCACCTCCCTAAGCCTGGCGATGCGTTCATCGAAGGCCGCGAGTTCACCCTCCTGTTGCGCCGTGGGAACCTTGATCGAAGGTCCCCAGTTGCCATCGGCATGTGCACCCGCGTAGAGCCCACGTTCCTTGATGTCGGCAAAGAAAGCTTCGAAGCGGTAGAAGTCTCGTGTCGTAAATGGATCGAATTTATGATCGTGGCATTCCGCGCACCCGAGCGTGATCCCCAGCCACGTGCCCGACGCGTTACGGACGCGTTCCGCCACGTACTTCGCCAGGTACTCTTTGTCCTGCACTCCGCCCTCGGCGCTCATCATTCCCAAGCGGTTGTAGCCCGACGCGATTAACTGTTCGCGCGACGGATTCGGCAGCAGATCGCCCGCGAGTTGCTCCATGGTGAATTGGTCGAACCGCTTGTTGGCATTAAACGAATCAATCACGTACTGGCGAAACGGCGAGACGCTCATTTCCTGATCGCCGTGGTATCCTACCGTATCGGCATATCGGACCAGATCGAGCCACCACATCGCCATCCGTTCGCCAAAATGCGGAGACCGTAACAACCGATCGACCTGCTTCTCGAAGGCACCAGCCGACACATCGCTCAAGAACTCCGCTACGTCACCCTCGGACGGAGGCAGTCCGATGAGATCAAAGTGCAGACGCCGCAACAAGGTGACGCGGTCCGCCTCGGGCGACGCTCTCAGGTTCTGCTCGGCGAGCGCTTGAGCGATGAATCCGTCAATTCTTGCGGCAGCGGCCTCGTCGTTGTCCGTGACGGTCGCCGGATCTCGGCGAAGCGGCAGAAAAGCCCAGTGTCCCTCAAAACGGCTACCTTGCTTGATCCACTTCTTCAACAGTTCAATCTCATGCGGTGTCAGTGATTTGCCACTAGAAGCGGGCGGCATTTTTTTGTCGGGATCATTCGACGTCACGCGATGAAACAGTTCGCTTTCGTCTGGCTTGCCGGGTGTGACCGGGCCATTCTTCCCGTCGTGACCCAACAGTCCAGCTTCCGTGTCGAGACGCAACTCGGCCTCGCGCTTGTTCTTGTCGGGGCCGTGACAATGGAAGCATTTGTCCGACAGAATGGGGCGAATGTCCCGATTGAATTCGACCGTCTCGGATCGCGGAGCCGATCTTGGGTCGGGCACTTGGGACAACGCCGTCCGCGGACTTGTCCCCGACGACATCACGCCCGCAATGAAACTGGCCAACATAAACCAATTCGAACCACGCATGGTAACACCTCGCCTCACTCCACTTAGCCGACCCTGCGAAATCGAGCGTCAGCAATGGATGCCTCGCAATCGTCTTGGGCCAGTCCGTCGGCTTTCGTTACCGACTCGCCAAACCCGTTCGGACTCACCCACGGATTATCCATGCCGCTTAGGCAATCGGCAACCGTCTAGGCGGGGGTCACGCGTTGGCACCGGCGTTGGTCGATGGCGACCTGCCCGGCACACCCATGCTCAATCTCACATAACAAGCTTTGGTAATCGACGAATCCTTTTTGTGTTTGGTGGAATCTGTTCTGGGGTTGACAGCCAGGTTGCGGTCGTTAAAGGAGCGAAGCAGCGCCGCAACTAAACGCGGCGCGCTGCGTGAATGCCAACGCGCACAACTCTGACCTGGGACGTCCATCGACAGTGACGCCCGGAGGTGACTTGACGAACTAGTGCAATGTCACAGCTTAATCGTCGGGTTCGCGTTATTCGTAGGACGGGTCTCCCGACCCGTCCTGCTTACACGGACGGGGCAGGAGACGGGTCGGATGATAAAAAAAAGCGGCGAAATAACAGAATTGAGGCGCAAACGACGAGAGTTGCCGTTGCGCGCAACGAACCTGTACTCCCCTCGCCCCCCGGTATGTCCGGGGGCGATGGGTCGGGAGTGAGGGGGCGGAGTGGACGTTGCGCTACGCGACCGGACTTTTGGCGAAGGTTGACAAGCTCCAACGCAGCCCGCCAGATTGCATTTCAGAAACGCTTCGCCCGCAGGACGATTTCGAAGTGGCTCAGAGCGGCGGCGTTCGCGACAGATCGATCTCCACACGAATCGTGATTCGCCGGGAAATACGACGAGTTTGGTACCAGGGAAGCGCGCACCGCGACCCACGTCGCACTCCGCGATTGCACACGGCATAACCAAGCAAGGCAAGGTCGCGAAATGACCAGTAGCGTAGCGCAACGTCGCGTCCGATCCCCTCACCCCCGTCTCCTCTCCCAGGAAATATCTGCGAGGTCTGGTGGGCCTCGGAGTACCTCGACCCACCCTACAGGTTTGCCAGTTCTTCTCTCGGAATCCGATCGCGCGAAAGCGGCATGTCGCGTGCAACACGTTTCCCGCCGATCAATGAAACTCAGTCGCACCAATACGAGTAGAGGCGTACATTGCGGAGTGAGAATCTCAGGCTTACGGCCTTACCACGAATCGGGTCGAGGTTTCCGGATTTCCAGCGAATTAAAGCGCGCGGCTGGTCTCCCGTGACTGGTTCGGAGACGGCGAGTATCCGGCCGTCTGCATCGAGTACCGTGACATTGAGTTCGCCGGCCTTGGCATCGACGTTGACGTGCAGAGTAGTTCCTGCGAGCACAAACGGTTTGGTCAACAGCGTGCCTGGTTCTCCGCCCGCATCGAGCGAGACGAAGCCGTCACGACGCAGCACGGACAGACACACGGCCCCTTTGTCGGCATAGTAGTCGTCGTAGCCAGGTTCGTTGCCGGACGCCACGAAGGCGTAGTGCTTGATGCCGGTGTAATAGAACCACAACTCGTCGTCGCGGACGACAGGCGAGGACGGACCGATGATCGTCTGAGTGTCGTAGGCTCCAGCCCCGAGCGGCGAGGCTTCCATAAGCGGTGCACGCTCGGCCACGCGTTGCCAATGGACCAGGTCGCGGCTGGTCACCAGTTGGATGTTGTAAAACCCCGTGTAGTCACCGTACTTGCTCACCGCATCTTTCATGGCGGGCGACAGCCGCAGTTTCTCGAATCCCGGCCAGCCCGGTGGTACTTTACCGGTGTGGTGATAGATCGACGGCATGCCGATGTAGAGCCCTTCGTAGTGAAACACGCCCATGTTGTAAATCTGAACGCTGTAATGTTCGGGCGTGTTGTACTCGGTTTGCTTGAGCAGCGGATTGGCGAGCCGTTCCGCAATCCGCCGCTTGCCGATCTCCTGATCGAGCTCGTCGGCGTGGAACACGACACCGTAGTCACGCCACGTCTTGAAATCCCGACTGGTCGCAATGGCGACGGACCGCCCAAAAGGACCGCCTCGTTTTACCGAGTGAATAAACAGGCCTTCTTGCGGATCGTAACTGAAGTTGCCTTCGTCGCTGCTCGGGATGGCGGGCAGATCGAGCTTCATCCATTGCACGCCGTCCGGGGAAACGGCGAAGCCCTCGTTCAGCAGCACCGCTTTGAAGCGTCGAGCCGGGTCTTCGTCGCACGGATCATAGACCGCATGATCGATCCGCAGATCGGGCTTGGGACCGGCCGTCCAATGCAGCCCGTCTGTGCTCACTCGCAACGGCTCATCGGTGCTCATGACCCACAGCTTGTAGTGCTTCGCGGCAGGATCCCAAATGGGCGAGGTTCGGGTCTGAATCGTCTGTGAAGGATTGGCGCTACGGATCACGGCGCCTCTTTTTTCCGGCTGGTGCAGCGTCCGCTGGAGATGCTCGATCTTCGCAATCGCTTCGTCATCCAGAAACAGTTGCCGCTGTCCGACCGGAATGCTGCGCGCGTCCTCGGCGACAGCCACCGACGACGATCCGAATGGCGTCACGAGCAGTAATATTTGAACTGCAACTCGGCGATGGTGCTTTGACATAGCAGATATTCTCCTTACTTTACCTGGACTTGAATCCGACGTGTGTCGTCCGAGCTGGCGGGGTCACGCCTTTCACAGGCTGTCGCCATCCTCACCACCGCCATGCCTGTCACGCGCCGCTCTGCGGAGGCCCATCGGTCTGGATTGCCTTATTCTTTGCGCTCCGGCTAGAGTATCATCCCTCAAGATCCACCAGGAAAGCCGGAAGTCTATTTTGAGGACATTCAATGGGCTGTTCGCGCCGCGGAGGAACGGTTGCAATGAATGACTACAAAGCAACGCGCAGCGATCCGGCTCCGCCCAAGGTGCTTCAGCACAACGATTCACGTCGGAGCTTTTGGGCCGCCGCCAGGTTACCTTGGCCGTCCGGCGACGGAACCGGCAGATCGGCGGTACTTGTAGGAATTGTCTGTTCGCGCTTGCCCATTACCGCGACCAAGGGATTCTGGGAGTTGCTCAATCTGCCATCACAGGCCTCGTGTTCGCAGGGCGTCAATCACGTCTGTCACAGCTGGGAATCTGTCCGCAGGCTTCCTGGCGAGACATCGCCGACAGATCGCTTCGATGGGCTTTGCATCATGTTGCTCGGCCCGCACTTCATCAAGGCTCAGAGGGACGTGACCCGTAACCAAAGTCCACAGCATTGCACCGAGAGCAAAAATGTCAGCCGCAGGTGTCGGTTCACTTTCATGTCTCAGCACTTCTGGTGCGATATAGCCGGCGGTTCCACCGATCGCTTGGGCACTTGCGGACGACATGTCGGTCAGGATGCATGCAAATCCGAAGTCGGTCACGAA
>Ga0233425_10002192_pt1 | contig 39610 bp, 45 predicted proteins | sample Watercolumn_Towu_2_FD_181712 | JGI IMG/M metagenome (GOLD analysis project Ga0233425, IMG submission 181712) | Freshwater microbial communities from Lake Towuti, South Sulawesi, Indonesia - Watercolumn_Towuti2014_140_MG | ecosystem: Environmental > Aquatic > Freshwater > Lake | place... | reverse complement strand
CTCGCGCCACGAAGTTGGAGGCGACCCTAACCGGCCACCCCACCAAGTTTCGTCGCCCGACGGCCCTTTCGGCCCCGCGCGCTCCGGTCCTTTGGGACTCTCTACAAGGCTCTCGGTTCTCCCCGAGGCCTTCTTTTTTTTGCTGGGATTTTTGGGATTTGTGGGATTATGGAATTTTGGTTGGTTTGAGATGAGACAAGGCGTTGCCTTGTCTCTACGTATGGTACGTACTGTAATAACAACGCGCCCACCTCAACCAATCCACACCGTCATATTGACGGTTTTTTTAATACCGCGTAATCTTACTAACACCACCGCAAAATGGTTTCAGCCCACCCCACCGCGGCTACACACCCGCGGAAAATCCGAGCCTCAGCTCGATCTGGAACCTACGTCGGTGGCAGGGCGTACACCCCCTCCCGGTCCCACGCGGCCAAGCTTCGGCAGGCCAGCGACCATCGACCCGGGGGGACGTCCGTCCCCACCCCATTGTCTGCTAGACGACCATGGTCCGAGGCCACGGCCCCGGGAAGCGTTGTTGATGATGCAGGCAGTGCCTGTACGAAAAACACCGTCAAGCCCAGCTCGGTATCTAACGGTCCTAAACAGACCGAAAGACCGCGCGGCTGCGTACGGTGGGTTGTCACATGGCCAGATGTTCCTCTAGTGGCCGACAACTCGTCACGGGAAAGGAAACCGGAGTGCGCGGGCGCTCAACGTCTTGGCGCCCCCGCTACAGCTGGAGGCTGCGGGGATTCACCCTCAGCCCACCCAAGACAGCGCCGGATTCAACCACCCGCGCGCTCCGGTCCTTTGGGACTTCTCTTCGCGACCTTCGGGTACTCCCCGAGGTCGTTTTTTTCACTCTTGACACACGGGGCAGTCTCCAGATACTATGCCCAACATAAAGCCTGGCGAGCTCGATGATTAAGCGACTCCTTTGTTTCCACGCACCCAAGCTAGGCCAACCGCGGTTGACCAAGTTTGTTCACCCCTGTCCCGGGAAACCTTCTGTCGACGAAGCACGCAGTGCTTACGGAAGGTGGGGATATGTGAAAGAGAAAGGGCCTCGGCCATTACCGTTCTCGCGTCCGGTTTTGGCGACGGCTCTTTCTCTGGTGCGTCACTTTCGACACTCCGCGCCTTAGGGCGGTTCCTTGTTAGCTTGGCTAAAGGTCGGTCCCGATCCCAACCAACACCCCACATCAGCGAGACCACCAACGCCCTGCTCTCAAGGATCGATCTCGGAGCGCCCTGGCCTATCTAGGCGCTCCGAGGTCCGGAACTTTCGACTTTGCTCCTTTCCGAGGAGGGACTTCCATGCCCCCAACCCAAGCGACGTCCTGTCACACCCACCACAAGGATGTCCCTCCTCTCCCCCTTGCACGCCGCGGCCTTGTTCTGGTGATAAGCTGACACGTCCAAGGTTTCTTCACGGCGCCACACTTGACCGCGGCGTGCGCCTCCCTTCCCCCCACCAGTCTTCACTGGTGGGTTTATTTTACAAAAAATAACTGGTACACTGGCAACAAATGTTATGACTATCGTGGAGGCCTTAAAATGGGCTAACGAAAAACTAAAAACCGAATCTAACGACTCTTCGGACTCGCCAATGCTCGATGCCCAAGTACTACTCGCCGCGGTTTTGAAAATCTCGACCTCGAAACTATTTTTGAGTTTTAACAATCATCTTAAAAATGAGGATTTAGAAAAATTCCGATTATTCATAAAACGTCGTCTTAAACGAGAACCAGTGGCCTACATTGTCGGCGAAAAAGAATTTTACGGACGAAAATTTTTAGTCAATCCACACACCCTGATTCCGCGTCCAGCCACCGAGACTTTGGTTGAGGCGGCGGTAAAAATCGCGCGGGAAACTCAAGACAAAATTCTCTTCGCGGATATCGGCACCGGATCCGGAGCTATTGCCGTTAGTCTTGCGGCAGAAACAAAAATTCCGGTCATTGCTTCTGATGTTGACCCAACAACTTTGGCCACAGCAAAAAAAAATGCCGAGGTTCACGAAGTCAATGAGATTATTGATTTCAAAATCGGCCCACTCCTCGACCCACTTAAAAAAATATTCGAAGTCTTGCAAAAAACTGGCGAAGATAAAAATTTTGACCATCTTATCATTTGTGCCAACCTTCCGTATCTCGCCACGGAACAATGGCAAACCACCGCGCCAGATATCCATCTTTACGAGCCAAAACTCGCTCTCGAAGCCGGTGCTGATGGTCTGGACTTATACTGGGAAATGCTCCGCGATCTAAAAAAGCATCGTTCTCTCTTCCCTGCTCGAATTTCTCTATTACTAGAAATCGATCCTGACCAAAAAGAAAAAATCGCGACTTTAATTAAACGCGATTTTCTTGATTCGAAAATTGTTATTTTGAAAGATTTAGACGGTTTTGATCGTGTCGCGATAATTGCGATTTAATCTTGCGCCCATTCGGTCGTTGAGACAATTTCAATCCAAGTTTTGCCGGCGTTCCATTTAATTTCCTTACCATCTTCGGCATAGAACCGCAAACGGTCGTTTGCGGATTCTTTTTTCCAAACAGCACTGATAATACGGCCGTCCTGCAAAACCTTGGCGTTGCCTTGGCCAATAGTCTCAATTTTCCGACGACCGACGTTATCGATAACTTTGATAGATGTGTAAACAACGGCGACATTATTGGCGACAATCTCGACACCGTCATAAGATTTTACGACTGTCCCGCTGGTCTTCCATCGTTCGTAATAATTTTTCTCGGCATTATATTTCCAAGTAACTTGATAGAGGGGCTCGGTCGAATTCAAAGAAACATCGGTTTCAGAATCTTCAGACGGCTCGGCGGGATCGTCGTTTTTAAAAGACCAGGTGCCATAATCAGGCGCCGGAGTGTCTATTTTAGTCAAAGCCTTGTTTAACAATTCGACAGAGGTATAAACATTGTGCGGAGCCGAACGAGTAGAAGAACGCCAAAAATAATCGCCATTCCAAAATTGATTCAAGTCAAAAACATCATTTTTTTCAATCAACTCCAGGGCTTCTGGGGAGCCGCCGACATGCGTGTAAAGGGCCCGAAGTTCTTGCGCCCAATCCAAATAATACGGACGAGCTGAACGTACTGGACCAATTTTTTCCGTGTCTTGTTCTGTTGAATAAAAAGCAATGACGCGTGGAATCTTCGCCTCAACCGGAGCCTCGATAACCAAAAAGGCGTCTTCGAGTCCGGAAAGCGGCCAAGCCTCGGCCGAATTTTCAACCATGACACCAAAAACTTGCGGTCGAGCAATCTCGACATTGGAAACGGCGCCGGTCAATGGATGACGAAAAGGTGGCTCGCTCATTTCTTCTTGAATTGAAATCCCTTCGGTATTTCCCATGTTCCCCCAAATAATCTCGATCGGACTAGGAAAAATCGCCCTGAAAATATAATAAATCAAAAAACAAGCCACAATCACGGCCAAACAAAAATAGTGGAACCAAAATTTTTGCCAGTGTTTATTAATAGCTTCGAGATTTTTTTTGATTTTTTTTGAATCAATTTGCTTCATAACACGGCTAATTATATCACAAAAGCAGGACTTTCGCCCTGCTTGTTGTTTTTGAAATTTACTCGGCTTTCTTTTCGTCTTCGGCAGGAACAATCTCGTCTTCTTTCTTTTCCTTCTTCTCAACCTCGACAGCACTAACATCCATTTCCACGGCTTTGTTAAGCTCGGCCATTTCTTCTTCAGAACGCGGCTCTTCGACCACGGCTACGGTTTCATTAGGATCGTTAACAGCAACAATACCTTCAGGAAGCACAAGATCGGAAACACGGATAGAATCATCGAATGTTTTAAGGCTGGAAATATCGACCACAATGGAAGCCACCAAAGCGGTTGGCAAAGCGCGGACTTCGATTGAGTCTAGAGCTTCGACCAAAGTACCACCCAAACCTTTAACAGCCAAAGATTCACCGATAAATTCAAGTTTAACTTCAGCGGTAATTTCCTTAGTCAAATCAACGGCGCGAAAATCAGCATGAATAACTTCACCGGTTATTGGATCTTTCTGAAGATCTTGGATGAGAACTTTAACCGGCTCTTGGCCGTTGAGAACCAAATCCACCAAGGAGCTTTCACCGGCCTCACGAAAGGCGGCAACAAATTCTTTTGTATTAACGGAAACATTTTTAGGTTCAACATTGGCGCCATAAAGCACGCCAGGAACCATGCCCTCGGCGCGGGTTTGCCAATTATCTCGGCCGACCAATTCGCGTTTTTTGGCATTTAAAGTAAGTGTCATAGTGTTGGAGTTATTGGGGTTATTGAAGTGTTGGAGTTATGGAGTTATGGAGTTATGGAGTGAAGGAAGGTGTTTAGTCGTGGAGTTATTGGGAGTCGTGAAGTCGTGGAGTGAAGGAATTATTTATTTCTTTAAATATTTAAGAAAATAAACTTCCATGACTCCATGACTCCACGACTTAACCAACTCCATGACTTTAAAACACTTCCATAACTCCACGACTCCATGACTTTCAAAAACTCCACGACTTCACTATAATGCGGCAATATTGTGCCTAATTAGCACGAAAATGTCAAGAAAATATCGGCGGAAAAGTGGAAATCTAATACTTCAAAAGATTTTATAGAAAAAACCCGCAATTTTGCGGGTTTTTGCTAGTTCTTGAAAAGCTTTCGGTGGTCTGGGGTTTTTAACCACAAAAAAGTCTCTAGGACATCGTCGACCGAGAGAGGTTTGGCTTTATGAAACCTTAAAACCTCCTCAAAAGCTAGATCGGTCACCAAACTCATTGAGCCAATCCCCATCTGATGAGAAAAAACCAAATTCAAAATAGCGTGTCCGCATTTTTGGCAACGAAAATAAAACAGCTCGGAATCGCCGGTTTCCTCAATAACTCGGGCTTCGATTTTTTTGAATTTATAACCGCAAAAAGGACAGGCGGTGGCTATTTTCAGACCGCTTTGCCAAGGCCCACGACTGGAGGACGGTTCTGGAATCATAAACAAAATTATTATAACCCATTTTTACTTGAATTTAAAACCGAAGAAGAACTAACATCGTGAACAGCCACACTCTGAACAATTCCCAAGAGAATCATGATCATAACCAAGGCACTGCCACCGTAACTCACAAACGGCAGGGCGATCCCAGTAACCGGCATTAAACCAAGATTCATACCAACATTAACAAAAAAAGAAAAGAATACCAATGAACCAATACCGACCAAAAGAAAACTCGTAAAATCATCTCTGGTCTTAAGAGCGTGACGAAAAATCCGACGTAACAGAAAATAAAAAGCCAAGCATAACAAGAGGGCACCCAAAAACCCAAACTCTTCGGCAATAACCGCGAAGATAAAATCTGTCTGGCTCTCTGGAACGAATTTTAATTGACTTTGTGAACCGAATCCCAGACCTCGTCCCAACCAACCACCGGAGCCAATAGCAATGATTGCTTGATGGACGTTATATCCTTGTCCTGTGGGGTCACTCATTGGATCGACAAACGACATGATTCGAGCTTTTTGGTAATCAGCGAACAGAAAAAACCAGGCCAAAACAGTTGCGACAACCGATATAATTCCAAGGGCAATAAAATGTTTAGTTTTAAGTCCGGCAAAAAACAAAAACCCAACCCAGATTCCCAAAAGCAAAAGAGCGCTACCTAGGTCTGGTTGTAATAAAGTTAAAGTGGTTGGTAATCCAACAATGGCTCCGCTTACGAAAATATTTTTCCATGTAAAATCACCACGGCGGTAATCAGCAAAATATTTTGCCAAAGCAACAATCACACCAATCTTGGCAAACTCCACTGGCTGAAAGTGAAAACCAAGAATTGAAAACCAACCAGTGGTACCGCGAATGGTTTCTCCAAAAAACAAGACCCCAACCAATAATAAATTGGATAAGATATAAATCGGCAAAACAAAACTTCGCGTCCAACGGTAATTAGACCAAGCAACCACAAACATCAACACCAATCCAATTACAAGGGCCACGGCCTGTTTCTGAACCAACAAAAAACTCTGTCCTTGTTGGGAAAGAGTTACTGAATAAATAGCCGAAAAACCCAATGAAACCAAAACCAACGCCGCCAAACTCAAACGCGCATCAATCCTCCTAACCACCGCAAGGAGAGAATACATAATTAGTTGGAAATCGAACTATAGGCTTCGGGATTAAGAAGATTGATTTCTGGCCAAACTTCGACTTTTGATACCGCAGGTACGACTCCTTGCCAACGAGCGCTGAATTCTTTGGTTTGTCCGCTCTTAATCTCGGATGTTGAGACGCGTACTAACCCACCAACTGTTCCGCCCCGCCACAAGACTACCAAAAAACTCGGTCGATAAAAATTGTAAGCTGTTTTATTGGAAACCGTAAAAGAGACCTCGGGAGGAGTAATGTCATCACCATGAGAAAAAGTCGCTTCGGAAATTTGGAGAGCGTGATCGGCGAACCAGTCTTGATAATCAGGGATTTCATGATTATCGACTCGATGCCATTCGACTGTGTCTAACATCAAAATCAAATTTGATGGACGAGCAGAAAAGCCCTTCATAACGGCCAATGGTCGTTCCTCGCCGGGCAATATAAACCCTTCAAAAATTTCCGTCGCGCCGTCTTTGGAGTCAAAATAATATTTAAAGGTCGCGTACCAATCAGAATTCTGGTTAGTAACTGAAGCAAACAAATCGTAAAAGGTGGCATCGCCAGAAGACACGGCCACGGCCTCACTTAAAACCAAAGATTTGGCCGATTCTGACTTGGAAAAATTTCGCAACTCTGATTGCCCCAAAATCGCCATACCCGCAACCGACAAACGTTCGGTGCCGTAAGAGATGGCATAGGAATCCAAAAAAATCCAAGCCGCGAACAAAATTAAACACGCGTCAAAAACAACAAAAGCGCCGATGCCAATTTTTTTTAGCAAATTTCGATGTTCGACCCACCACATTTCACGCTTGTAATAGGTTTTAAATTCTTTCTCTTCTGATTTAAGAAAACTCTTGTCTTGGTTAGGCATATTGGTTTTATTGTAGCAGAAAAAGACGGCCTGGAAAAGCCGGTTTTTCCCCTTTTCAAAACCTGCTTTCCATGCTATCATAGTTGTGTTTCTTAAGGGTTACGAAACTACGAAAAAGCTACGAAACTACGAAATTGGGTAGGCCAAAAAATTTTCGTAGTTTCGTAGTATTTTCGTAGTTTCGTAACCCCCATTAAAATTACTATGGTCACAAAAAAAACAGCAGAAAAATCCGAATACGGAGCCAAACAAATTACTGTCCTTGAAGGCTTGGAGCCTGTCCGCAAGCGTCCGGGCATGTACATTGGTTCTACTGGCCCCTCTGGTCTTCATCACCTTATTTGGGAGGTCATGGACAACTCTTTTGACGAAGCCATGGCCGGGTATGGCGATCAAATTGTCTTAACTCTCAATTCGGACGGCTCGATCTCTGTCGAAGACCACGGCCGCGGCATTCCGGTCGATATCCATCCGCAGTTTAAAAAATCGGCCCTTGAACTCGTGCTCACCAAACTCCACGCCGGCGGCAAATTCGGCGGCGGTGGTTATAAGGTTTCCGGTGGTCTTCATGGTGTCGGCGTTTCTGTTGTCAACGCCTTGTCTAATTATCTTCGCGCCGATGTTAAACGCGACGGCAAACTCTGGACCCAAGAATACGCTCACGGCACGCCACGCAACAAAGTTCGCTCCACTGGAACGGCTCGTGGCACTGGTACCACCATCACCTTCATGCCAGATCCAACAATTTTTGAAACTGTCGAGTTCAACTTTAAAACTATTGTCGACCACTTGCGCCAACAGGCTTATCTAACAAAAGGCATTAACCTCATCATTCACGACAACCGCAAAAAGGGCGCGGAAACTTCTTACGCTTTTTATTTTGAGGGTGGGGTTTCTTCTTATGTCGCCCACATCAACCACGGAAAAGAAGTTAAGCATTCAAACGTTTTCTACATTTCTAAACATCACGACGAAACCGACATGGATGTCGAGGTTTCGGTTCAATACACCGAAGAATACCACGAATCAGTTTTCTGTTTTGCCAACAATATCTACAACCCAGAGGGCGGCATGCACCTTATGGGCTTTCGCGCGGCTTTGACTCGCGAGCTCAACAACTATGCCCGCGGCAAAGGTTTTATCAAAGAAAAAGATCCCAACCTCACCGGCGACGACGTTCGTGAAGGGCTGACTTCGGTTATCAGTGTAAAAATTCGTGAGCCGCAATTCGAAGGTCAAACCAAAGCTAAACTCGGCAACCCCGAAGCTCGCACCGCGGTCGAAGCGATTTTTGGCGAAGCTCTTAGAATTTACCTCGAGGAGCATCCGGCCGATGCCGAAGCGATTATCGGAAAATGTGTTCTTTCAGCCCAAGCCCGCGCCGCCGCTCGCGCCGCTCGCGAAACCGTTTTGCGCAAAGGTGTGCTCGAGGGTCTTACCCTTCCTGGCAAACTGGCTGACTGTTCTTCAAAAGACCCAGAACGTTCCGAGCTCTTCATTGTTGAGGGAGACTCTGCTGGTGGTAGCGCCAAACAAGGCCGCGATCGCGAAACCCAAGCCATTTTGCCATTGCGTGGAAAAATCTTGAACGTTGAGCGCGCCCGCCTTGACAAAATGCTCACCAACAATGAAATCAAGTCCTTGATCATCGCGCTCGGCACCAACATCGGCGAAGCTTTCGACATCTCAGCCCTACGCTACAAACGAATAGTCATCATGACCGACGCCGACGTTGATGGTAGCCACATTCGCACCCTTCTGCTCACCATGTTCTACCGCCACTTCCCCGAGCTGGTTAAACAAGGCCACATTTTTATTGCAAAGCCACCACTCTATCGCATTCAAGTTGGAAAAGAAGTTCGTTGGGCATATTCTGACGAGGAAAAACTTTCAATCGTGAAAGACATGACCGGTGGAAAGGAGGTTGAGATTGTTGAAGTTGGTGAAGACGAGGGGTCTGAGCCCTCACCCACGCCGCCCGGGGCGGCGACTCCCTCCTCCCAGGGGGAGGGGTTCGATGGCGAGACTAAAACCGCTAAGGGCCCGCGCGTCAACATTCAACGCTACAAAGGTCTTGGTGAAATGAACCCGGAACAACTCTGGGAAACCACCATGGACCCAACAAATCGTGTTATGAAACAGGTTACGGTCGAAGATGCCGAGCAAGCCGATGAAATGTTCGATGTTTTAATGGGCTCTGATGTTGCCCCGCGCAAACGGTTTATTCAGACACATGCAAAGAATGTACGGAATCTTGATATTTAAAAAATGTCTATCATTCTCTTCCTCCTCGGCTTAGTTTTTGGAAGTTTCCTCTCTGCCCTAGCCAGCCGCGAAGGTTCAAAAAATTCTATTTGGCGTGGGCGGTCGTTTTGTCCGCGTTGCCAAAAAAAATTGTCAGCCATGGAATTGGTGCCAATTTTTAGTTTTATTTTTCTGGGCGGTCGCTGCCGACACTGTCACAAAACAATCCCATGGTACGAGCCGGTGGTTGAACTCGGATGCGCCTTGGCGTTTCTGGTTGTTGGTTTTGTCCACAACTGGTCACTCGACTGGATGTTGGCTCGCGACTTAATTTTTACAATTTTCTTCGTCTTACTGTTCTTAACCGATGTCTATCACGGGCTTTTACCGCATCGATTTACGATTATCGCCACCGCGGTGGCATTGGGATTTAATTTGATTATTGCGAGGGGCGATTGGCTAATCGCCCCCACGGTCGCGTCCGTAATCGTCGGAATGGTGGTTTGTGGTGGGTTTTTTATGGCTCAACATTTGCTGTCGCGCGGGCGTTGGGTGGGTGGTGGTGATGTGGGAATGGGTGTATTTTTAGGCGCGGCCCTAGGATTCCAGTATGGAATCTGGGCTATTGGCTTGGCTTATGTTATAGGAGCGGTTTTCGCGATTTTTCTTTTAGCCACAAAAAAAGCGACTACCAAGTCGCAAATTCCTTTTGGGCCGTTCTTGGCAATCGCCGGATGGATTGTTTTGGTAGCTATGGTTCGGTAATGGATAAAATTGTTAACGGGCTTAGTTGAATCACCGCGGTTAATTGTTGGGTGACAAGTCCGTCTTCAGCGATTATCACCACTCGCCGTTGTCCAACAGCCGGCGTATCAACAACCAACGCGCAAGGCTCGTCAAAAAACGAAAGCGTACCTGGTGAATAATCCTCGTCAATAGACAACTGAATAATGAATTCGTCCAAACAACCTTCGAGATAACTTTTGGCTTCAACCGCGTCGTGGCGAACAATTGCTTCGGCAAGCGACCCTAAGGCTGAAGAAGAAATCATTAAAAAAACCGAAATTCCAACCGCCCCCAAAAGCAAAACCGGCAAGAGCAAAGACATGCCAATTTGGCTATTTTTTTTATTAAACTCGGTCATAGTTCCACGACTGCCGGCGGCAGATAAATTGAGTAATCAAGATCGAGTTCGGCGTTGCGTAAAGGAAGACTTTCCTGATTGGCGGCCTCGAGTCCGATCTGAATTCTAATACCAGTCAAATCTCCGCCGCTGTCGCGCGCGATCTGAACCGTCCAGTTATCAACATTAACATCGGCGTCGGTTAACCAAACGGTTTCTAATGCTCCACGAATTAAACGTAAGCGACGAATTTCTTGGTCGCCGCCCGGCAAAGAAACAGTATCCAACGGACAATCCACAACAACAGAAAAACCGTTCTCGTCAACAAAAGAAAACGAGCTGGGATTTACTCCCCAGGTAGAAGTTGATACTCCCACGGACCGTGCCGAAGTCAATTCGTTTGAAAACTCGTGGAGGATTAAGACCGAAGCGCTATTAATTCTTTGCAACAAACTAAAATAAGAAGATTCCCGACCAAGGCGAATCAAGGTCAAAATAATCACCGGTAAAATTATAACCATCAAGGCGATCACTACGATCGTCTCGACCAGGGTTAGACCTTTTTGATTTAATCCCCTTTTCATATTTTTACAGCGGAACAAAAGGATCAGAAACAAACACCGAGCCGTCGGTAAATTCTATTGTTAGGGTTAGGGTTGTTCCGGCCATCGCTGAAGAAAACTGGGTTTTATCCATGTCAAAAATATCTCCCGGTCCAAGAGTGGAATCAACAGTATCTAAACGAGTTCCTGAAGACTGAAGTCCGGTCGGCGTACCCGGGCCGGATGACGACCAGATTTTACTGTTATCCATAAAAATCTGCTGAATCTTGGCCCCATTATTCCACGTGAAAGTCATGGCACTAATTGTAAAAGGTATACTGCCGCCATTTTCGAGATAAAGTTCGCGCAACTGTTTTCCGCCATACCAAAGAGTAGTCTCGATATGAAAAATAAGACTGGCGGCGGCGGTTGGGGCAAAGCACGAACCTTGGGGATTGTCCCAACGCGTCGCCAAACTTCTGGCAATACTCTGGTGCTCTCTTCCAAACAAATCAGTCCAAACCACTTCGCTCTCGATAAACTTGCTGTCAGGATCGACCGTGCCGCCAGTAGCGACAATATTGCACAAACCGTCGCGCTGAACCTCGAGCACACGAACGGTTTTTGTAAAAACCTCGCCAGCCTCCGAGCCAGAGGCCACTGTCCAAACCGGATTTGAAAAACCCAGATGTCCGGAGTTGGTTAGAGAAAGATCGTCAAAATCAATCGTCCTAAGAGCCGCGAGGTCGGCGGAAACCAAAAGATCGGACTGACTGAATTGGCTAGAGTGCGACGTGCCGCGCAAATTTATTAAAAACAAACTTCCAAGCCCGCCTAAAAATATGATCATCAAACCAATGGCAAGCAAAGCCTCGAGAAGAGCAAACCCTTTTGGTTTAGATATTAACATCATAATGGATCGTACACGGGAATTCCGGTTTCGGAAAAAGTTATTTTAATTTGTCCATCGGAAAACCCGACAACGATCTCGGCCGCCGTCGCGACGTGGCCGGTAAGATAACCAAAAACGATCTCGTGGTCGTTGCCAACGGAAGCCGGATCATCTTTAAAAGATTCAAAAACCAATTGTGGACTTACTGGATAAGAAATATCTAGCGAGGTGTCACGAGCGGCATAGCTCGAGCCGAAGAAAACCGTCGCCACACTTGTTCTTCGGCTCGTCTCGTTGTAAGGAACATAGACTCCCCAACCACCACCAGCTTCCCCATTGCGGGCGCGTTCAGCCGCGGCTTGAAAGATTTGCTCGACTGTCTTGCTTCCCTGCCTGGCTGTGGTATTTTGAACCGCGTTAACCAAATCAAAACCCAGAAAAAAAATAAAAGATAAAAGCCCCAGAACTATTATCATCTCTAAAAGAGTGAAGCCTTGGGCTTTTTTCATAGGCTTAAATCGAACCAACAACCTTATAAATCGGCATTAAAATAGAGATAGCCAACCAACCAACCGATAAACCAATTAAAATAATCATTACCGGTTCGATGAGCGAAGTTAAGTTCTTGGTTTCGTCTTCGATTTCGGCCTCGTAAAATTCGGCTAAGTACATAAGCATTTCACCAAGAGTTCCGGTCTCTTCACCTACTGTCACCAATTTTAAAGCAATGGCCGGAATTAAATTTTGATGTTTTTCCAAAATCACGGCCATAGTACTGCCGTGAGAGATGCCTAATTGAACATCGGAAAACATTTGGCGATAACGATCGTTTCTGACGGCCTGAATGATAACCGTAAAGGCCGCACTAATATCTACCCCGCTACGCAACAGCATACCCAACAGCCGGAAGCTTCTGGCTAGATTAATTTGTTTAGCGAGTTTGCCAAAAATTGGCGACGTGAGTAAAGCGCTATGAAAAAACGGTCGAATTTTTTTAACGCGATACAAGACACTATAAAGCACGACCAAAGCGATAGTCACGCTCAAAAGCCACAGCCATTGAAACCTAATAAAATCAGAAACCCAAAAAATTGCTCTGGTTGCGAAAGGAATTTCAACTTTAAGTGAGACGAAGAGTCCGGTGATTTGCGGCAAAATAAAAATTACGATTATCGCAGCGATTGCTAAACCCGCACACATAATAACCGCCGGATACATCATGGCTCCGCGGATTTTTTGCGTTAAGGCCCGCTCTTTTTCCAATTGTTTGACGAGCTCGTCCAAATTATCTTGCAACGTACCCGAGGCCTCGCCGGCGCTAATGAGGTTAATGTAAACGGCGGAAAAAGTTTTGGGATATTTTGACAAGCCTTCGGCCAAAGTTTTCCCAGTACGAATCATGGCGATAAGATCGGTTAAAATCAAGGTCAAGGCGGTTTTTTTCTTTTTAGATTGTTTGGTTAAAATCTCGAGCGATTCGTCGAGCGGTAAACCGGAACGCAAGAGCACGGCCAGATATTTAGTAAACAAAAGCAACTCGACGTGTTTTAATCGAGGTGGTGGTTTTAAGAAAGCTTGTAGATCCATAACTTATTCCTGCATAACACGGACCAGTTCCTGAACCGTGGTTTCAAAAGATAAAATTTTTCGAATGCCGTCTTGAGCGATGGTTGTCATACCCTCTTTACGAGCGGCGTTTTCGATTTCCGAACTTGAAGCGCGACGAACGATTAAAGCCTCGATGGCTGGGGAATTTTCCAAAACTTCATAAACACCAATGCGCCCCAAATAACCGGTTTGCCCGCATTTTTCGCAACCCTTAGCCACGGCCACTAAAACTGAATTCTTTTTATCAAACAGCTCGTTGATAATTTCGTCACTAAAAATTTTCTTGGCTTGTTCTTTGGTAAAATCTTCTTTGGTTGAACAATTCTGACAAATGCGACGCACCAAACGCTGGGCAATACAACAAAGCAGTGTTGAGGAGACAAGAAAAGGTTCTACTCCCATCTCGATTAAACGCGGAATAGTGGTGGCGGCATCGTTGGTATGCAAAGTTGAAAGAAGTTTATGGCCGGTCATGGCGGCATCAACGGCGATTTTTGCCGTTTCGTGGTCGCGAATTTCGCCGACCATAATAATGTCTGGATCTTGACGCAAAAGCGAACGCAAGCCAGTGGCAAAAGTCAGTTTGGCAACATGGTCGACCTGACTTTGGTTAACTCCGGGAATTTCAAACTCCACCGGATCCTCAACGGTCACAATATTTACTTCGCGCTGGTTCAATACTTCGAGAATGGCGTAAATTGAGGTTGTTTTTCCCGAACCGGTTGGGCCGGTGGTTAAAATCATGCCCCAGGGTTTGCGCACCGCCCGCTCCACGCGTTGAAAATCTTCGGGTGCCAGACCAAGTTGTTCGAGCGTGAGCTGGTGCGATTGGCTGGAGAGCAAACGAAGCACGGCCTTCTCGCCAAAGGACGTGGGAATAACCGAAACACGAACATCGACATCGCCTAAAGGACTTGTAAATCTAAAACGACCGTCTTGCGGAGCACGATGCTCGTCGGTGCGCATTTTAGTGACGATTTTCAAACGGGCGATCAATTGGACAAAAACCGCGGGTGTAAATTGAAACTCGTCGTGCAGAATGCCGTCGACTCTTAGACGAGCCATACCATATCCCTTCCAAGGCTCCATGTGGATGTCTGAGGCGCGAGACAAATGAGCGTAAACCATCAACTGATCAAATAATTTCACCAAAACATCTTGACCGCTGCTTTCAGAAGCCTTATTGATATATTCCTCGACGGTTTTACGGTCAGCCTTGCCGGCCCGCGAACTAACCACTGTTTTTTTTACCTCCGTTTTGTTTTCCTCCGAAGGATTTTTGCTTTTTATTTTTTCGAGCATAAAATTCATTATCAATTATACCAAAAAAATCGGACTCGTGCTTAAAAAATCAACCAAAAACTTATCCACAAAAAAAATCTCGCCCGTAGGTAGATTAAATCCTGGAAATATAATAAAATAATGGGGTAAATTAATTAACTTCTTTATTAAGTCAAAAACTTATGCGCAACAATACCCAAAAAGGCTTTACGCTCATCGAACTTTTGATCGTTATTGCCATTATCGCTGTTTTGGCCGCTGTTGTTTTCGTGGCCTTAAACCCGGCTCAACGCTTTGCCGATGCCCGCGATGCTCGCCGCCAATCCGATATTGAAAACATTGCCGCCGCTTTAAAAACCTACCAAGTCGACAACAATGGCAGTTATCCAGCCTCGGTTGCTGGTTTGGTTGCCGGCAACGGCTACACCATCGGTACCGATGCTTCTGGTTGTAACAGTGGTTGTACTGCCCAAACCACCCAAGCCGCTTGCGTTGATCTTGCCGCTTTGGTTACCGGCGGTTACCTCGGCTCGGTTCCAATGGATCCAACAAGCGGAACTGCCGCCAAGACTGACTATTACCTTATCAGCAACGCCAGCGGCACGGTTGAAATCGGCGCTTGCGATCCAGAGGGTGGCGCGATTGAGGTTATTCGATAAATTCAGAATTCAAAAACCGCCTCGGTTATACGAGACGGTTTTTAGTTTACCTAAAACTCCGAAACTTCTATCTTAAAATAAAAAACCTTACTTATCCACAAAAACTATTGTCCAAATACTTACCCTTGCCTTTTTAAGCGATTATGCTATACTAACGACCGATCCCCCGACGGGGGTTTTAAAAACCATTTTTTTATGGAAAACAACAAGAAACACCTTAACCCGATCAGCTACCTCAAAGAGTCAAAAGAGGAGCTTAAAAAGGTGACTTGGCCGTCTAAAAAAGATACCGTTCGCTACTCAGCGATCGTTATCGGCGTAACTGTTGGTTTGGCCGCTTTTTTCGCGGTCATCGACTGGGCGCTTACTTTGGGATTTGACCAATTGGTTAAAATCTCTTCATAGGGAGGAAAATTATGCCAAAACAAGTAGCAAAACACGGGCGTCGTTGGTATGCCATTCATACTTATTCTGGTTACGAGGAAGCAGTGGAAGACAGTTTAAAGCAACGCATCGAAGCCATGGACATGGCCGATAAAATTTTTAATGTCCTGGTTCCAAAAGAAAAGAAAATCAAAATCCGCAACGGCAAACGCAAAACCGTTGAAGAAAAAATTTTCCCGGGATATGTTTTGGTAGAAATGCTTGTCACCGACGATTCCTGGTACGTTGTCCGCAACACCCCAAACGTCACCGGCTTTATTGGCACCGGAACAACCCCAACCCCAATTGCCGAAGAAGAAATCGAGGCATTGATGAAACGCGTTAAAGCCGACGAACCAGAATTCAAAATCGAAATCGAAGTCGGTTCGCTTGTTCAAATCACCGACGGTCCGTTTAAAAACTTCGAAGGTAAAGTTTCCGAACTCGACGAAGCCCGCGGCAAGGTTAAAGTTCTGGTTAACATGTTTGGCCGAGAGACGCCGGTAGAGTTGGACTTCCTGCAAGTTAAGAAAGTTTAATTCGGCTGTATACGAATTAACGAATTTGGCTACGAACCAACGAATGCTACGAATTTTATAGCCACAAGCAAACCCAAATTCGTAGTTTCGTAGCAAAATTCGTAATTCGTATACATAAAAAACTAATTCATAGTATGGTCGCTTCCCTTTTGGGAGGAATCCATTAAGTCCACCATAGCCCGGCGACGGTGGATAATCAAAAACGCTATGGCAAAAAAACTTGTCACCCAAATCAAACTCCAAATCACGGGCGGCGCAGCTACCCCGGCTCCACCGGTCGGTCCGGCTCTTGGTCAGCACGGCCTTAATATTCAAAGCTTTGTCACCCAGTTCAACGCCGCCACCCAAGATCGCCGCGGCGAGATCGTCCCGTGCGTCATCAACGTCTACGAAGACCGCACTTTCGACTTCATCATGAAGATTGCTCCGGCTTCCGAGCTTATTAAGAAAGCCATTAAGCTTGAAAAAGGCTCTGGCAAACCGCTCACTGAAAAAGTCGGCAAGCTCACCAAAGCCCAATTAAAAGAAATCGCCGAAAAGAAAATGCCCGATCTAAACACTACCGATGTCGAAGCGGCCATGAAAATTATCGCTGGAACCGCTCGCCAAATGGGGGTTGATGTCGAATATTAAAATCTAATCGTGGGAGCCCCACCGGGCGCCACTACCACAAAACACTATGTCAAGCAAACGTTTTCAGGAGGCCCAAAAACTCGTTGATCCGAAAAAAATTTATTCCATCGACGAGGCCGTTCAAATTTTGAAGAAAATGCCGGCTACCAAATTCGATGCCACTGTTGAATTCCATGCCAAACTTGGCATCAACGCCACTAAGGGCGACCAGCAAGTCCGCGGCACCATCGTTCTTCCTCACGGCACTGGCAAAACCAAAAAGGTCATCGCCTTCGTGGAACCGGAAAAAGAAGCCGATGCCAAAGCCGCCGGAGCCGATATTATCGGCAACGAGGAAATCATGGACAAAATTCTCAAGTCTAGCGTCATCGAATTCGATGTCGCGGTAGCTACCCCGGCCATGATGCCTAAGCTTTCTAAACTCGCCAAAATCTTGGGTCCAAAAGGTCTTATGCCTAACCCAAAGACCGATACTGTTGGCCCAAACGTCTCTAAAATGATTCAAGAACAAAAGGCCGGTAAAATCAGTTTCAAAAACGACGACAAAGGCAATGTTCATCAAGCCTTCGGTCGCCAATCGTTCGACGAGGCCAAACTAAAAGAAAATCTTATGACTTTAGTTGAAGCGGTTAAGAAAGTTAAACCAGCCGCGGCCAAGGGTATATACATCCAAAACGCCGTAATCTGCGCCACCATGAGCCCGGCTATTCATGTGGAAATTCCCGTCTAAACCAAATAAAAAGCTCCGCGAAAGCGGGGTTTTTTGTTTACCAACTTTTCCACTTCCCTTCTCGGCTCTTAACAGGTAAGCTGGTGAAAGAAAATTATGCCAGAAAACATTTCTTACAAACGTCCTTCTTGGGACGAATATTTTATGGAAATCGTTCACGCGGTTTCCAAACGCGCCACCTGTGATCGCGGTCGCACCGGTTGCGTTATTGCCAAAGATCGTCAGGTTTTGGTTACCGGCTATGTCGGTTCCCCCAAGGGCCTGCCGCACTGCGACGAAATTGGTCACCAAATCAAAACCGTCACGCACGAAGACGGCCACCAAAGCCAACACTGTCTGCGAACCGCGCACGCCGAGCTAAATGCCATTGCCCAAGCCGCCAAGCGCGGCGTGGCTATTGATGGCGGAACTCTTTATTGCAAACTAGCTCCTTGCGCCACTTGCGCCAAAACCATTATCAACGCCGGTATTGTCAAGGTTATCTGTGAACGCCGCTATCACGCCGGAAGCGAAGCCGAAGAAATGTTTAAACAAGCCGGAGTGGAAATTGTTTTCTTAAACGATGAGGTGGAAAAATATGAAAAGCAATAAAAAAATTTTTGGTTTTGTCGGTTTAATCGCCAGCGGCAAAGGCACGGCCGCAAAATATCTGGCTAAAAAATATCAAGCCTCAACCCACCGTTTTTCCACTTCCCTGCGTGAAGTTTTGCGCCGTCTGTATTTGGAAGAAAATCGCGACAATTTAATTACTCTCTCGGAATGTCTGCGAAAAAATTTTGGCCAAGATTTGTTGGCAAAAATCATCACTCAAGACGCTCTTAAAGACAAAAAACGCATAATTGTCGTTGAAGGTATTCGACGTCTGGACGATATTAAATACTTGTCAAAATTGCCAAATTTTATTTTAGTGGAAATTGTCGCTGATTCTAAAATTCGTTATCAGCGATTAATTGAACGCGGAGAAAATACCGATGACAACACCAAAACCTACCAAGAGTTCCTGGCCGATCATAAAAAACCAACCGAAATCACCATCGCCAAAGTCATAAAATTAGCCCAAGAAAAAATCAACAATAACGGTTCAGAAAAAGATACCCAAAAACAACTTGATAAACTGGTGAAAAAATATGGAAACTAGCCGAGAAAACACCGCGGAATACCCTTTATTGTTCAGCGCGATAAAAAAACTTGCCGGCAACAAAGAACTTTTGCGCCGCATGGACACCGTGCCGCGTTATGAAAGATATTTTACCGGCCCGGGCGAAAAAATTTGGGACATGGACGAACGCGGCCACGCTATTAATACTTACAAGATTGTTAATGGTGTTGGAAAAGACGATTTAAAAGCCGGCCGCCTAAATCAGGACGAATTTGATCGTTTGCGAATCGCCGCTTTAATCCACGATCTTGGGGAAATCGAGGCTGGAGATGTTTCCTACGACGAAAAGAAAACCACTGATGAAACGGCCGAAAAAAAATTTTTTGAACAGAAATTAACTGACTATTTCCCGAAAATCACTGACGACGAAAAAAGGTTGGTCTTGGAAATCTATCACAACATCACTCAAAATAAAGACCGCACGCAAAAACTGGCAAAATATTTTAATTTGATTGAACGGCTCGGCTATTTAAGCAACGGCATCGAAGTTTTTCTCAAAAAACCAGAAGGTGTTGACTGGCAATGGATGGTTGGAAACATTTTACACAATCAAGGCAAACATCTTGTAAAATATTTTGAAGAATTTGAATCAGCCAAAAAATATTTCGCGCTGCACAAACAAACCTTGGCTGATATGTTAAAATTTGCTCAAGAAACCAAAACCCGTGATTTTACCGACGAAGACGTCGCTGACTGGGAAAAAATATTAGAAATGATTTAAAAAATTCACAGGAGGATCGCAAGTATATGTCCAAAATTTTTCTCTTTGATGAATTTAATCCCGAAGACAATGCCATGCTTCAGGCTTTGTATTCGCGCAGTCCGGAGAGCGTGGAGGAGCATGTTAACAAAGTTCGTTCAACTGGTTCCGGCAAGTTCATGGAAAAATTTTATGTCGGCTACGGCCATTTGAGTATTGCCGATTGCGGCTCAACAACTTTGTTTATCGAGGGTATCTCAATTTTAGCCGACAAAGCCATTCAAGACTGGCCGCTTTATTCCGGACAAGAAACTTCGACGCGCTATGTTGACATGTCCAAACAACCGATCGTTGATCCTGTCGGAAGTTTAGAAAGCAAAGCTATTCTTGATCGTTGGATGAAATTTTATATTTCTTCGCAAGAGGCCGTACGCGAACATTTGCGGGCAAAATATCCAAAACGTCCGGAGGAAGACGAAAAAATTTACGAAAAAGCCATTAACGCCCGATCTTTCGATATAATGCGCGGTTTTCTCCCGGCCGGAATCACCACTCAATTAAGCTGGCACACTAATCTGCGTCAGGCTTGGGACAAACTAGCAGTCCTGCGATATTATCCGCTCCTCGAGGTTCAAGAATTAGCCGAAGGCGTGCTGGCCAAACTTAAAGAACACTATCCCAACAGCTTCAGTCACAAACTCTACGACGCTCAAGAAATTTGGCGACGCGAAACTTTTACTAAACATTCTTATTATCACGTCCCGGGGTCGGCGACGAATTTTTCTTATAGCTCAAACATTTCTCCGGAAAAACTCTTGGAATACCGCGATATTATTACCACCCGTCCGCAAAAAACTAATTTGCCAAATTTCTTGGCTGAACTCGGAAACATTACCTTTAATTTTCTCCTCGATTTCGGATCGTTTCGCGACGTTCAGCGCCATCGCAACGGCGTTTGCCGCATGCCGCTTTTGACTACTGATCTTGGATTCAATCAATGGTATTTGGAACAGTTGCCAGATAATCTTCGGGCTCAAGCCGAAATGCTAATCGAAGAACAAAAACATGTCATTGCCACCCTGCCAGCCTCGCCGGAAATCAAACAGTACTACACTTCCCTTGGATTCAACGTCACTTGTCGCGTTACCTACGGTTTGCCGGCCGCGGTTTACGTGGCCGAATTGCGTTCCTCAAAAACTGTTCACCCAACACTGCGCGCCATTGCCCACAAAATGATCGCCGCCATTCGCCTGCGTTTCCCCGAACTTGTCCTGCATACTGATTTAGATCCTGACGACTGGGATGTACGGCGCGGGACGCAGGATATTGTGATGAAAAATTAGAAATCAAACTCCGGGCTATCGGCTTCGGCATCGATTTTGGAGGCGCGGACAACGCCATCTTTGTGATGCGGTGGAGAGTAGATGGTGTAGAGTTTCAAATCCTCGGTCTCGGAGGTATTAATGATATTGTGCTCGGCTCCGGCCGGAACAATGATCACCGAGCCGTCGGCGAGGAGATATTCGTTTCCATCAATAACCGCCTTCCCTGCCCCTGATTCAAAACGAAAAAACTGATCGTTTTCTTCGTGTACCTCCATGCCAATCTCCTCAAGCGGTTTGAGAGACATAAGCACAAGCTGGCAATTTTTGCCGGTATAAAGCACTTTGCGAAAATTAGTGTTTTCCAAAGTGTCTTTTTCAATATTGGTGTTATAGCCTTTCATAAAAAATACGATTAATAATTATTTTTTGTTTCATTTAATATTTCATTAAGTAATGTTTTATCAGAAACAACTTCTCGAAAAACAATATCAAATTTTTCCTCGCGTTCAAAAAAACGTTTAAAAGCTCCAAGATCGTCTTGTCCGGCCTTATGCGGATATTCCTCATCGCGTTTTTCAACGCGATTTTTGTACTCCAAAATCGGAGGCAATAATAAAACTGTTTTTGTTCCAGTTGGAAAATCTTTTATCTTCATATCAGCCGCGCCAAACAAAACATATGGCCCGCGGACTTGACCCAAAACTTTAATCAAACCAGCCTTCCGTTCTTCGTAGGAATGCCCAAAGGTTTCGATGTCGTAGGCCTCTATACCAGATTCTCGGGCAAGACGTACAAGATTGGATTTTCCAACTCCTGGCGGGCCAAATAAAGCTACAAAAACCATAATTTATGATATACTTTTATCGGTCTTAATTATACCAAAACTCCCCTAAAAACCAAGCTATGCAAATCCAAATCAAACGCCTTTACCCTGAAGTTCCCATGCCCGAATACAAAACCGCCGGGGCTGTGGCTTTTGATATTGCTGTGCCCAAAGGTGGAGTAATCCAGCCCAGCGAAACAAAATTTTTTCCAACTGGTTTGGTGATAAAAGTTCCTAACGGCTATGTGTTGCTGGTCGCCCCGCGTTCTTCCAACGCCAAAAAACAAATCCGCATGGGTAATGGCATTGGCTTAATTGACCAAGACTATTGCGGCCCAACCGATGAGCTCAAACTCGCCCTGCACAACTTTGGAACAGAACCATACACCGTTGAAGACGGCGAACGTATTGCCCAAGCCATGATTGTTCCGATTTTGAAAGGAGAATTTGTCGAAACCGAAAATCTCGGTGCGCCAGACAGGGGCAGCTTTGGAACAACCGGTTAATTTGTTATAATCTTGGTGTATACGAATTTCCGAATTTTGCTACTAATCTACAAATCAACGAATTAGCTACAAATTTTTGACTAAACCAACCAAACCCAATATTCGTAGTTTCGCTGTGCCCACCGTAGCTTGCCACAAGCGAAGGTGGGTAGCCAAATTCGGAAATTCGTATACACTCTCCATAATAAAACATATGGCCGAAGGAAAACGTGGTAAATTCATCATGATTGACGGCATTGCTGGCTCGGGCAAGTCCACAATTTTGCGAGCGGCCAAAGAATGGGCCAAAACAAAAAATCTAAAGGTTTTTGATTTAACAGAATGGTCCAAAGACCATAAACAACCGCCGAATTTTTCTGAAGTCGCCGATTGCGACATTTTCTTCACCTTTGAGCCAACCAGAACCTGGGTCGGCGATGCCATTCGTTTTGAGCTCTCACGTGATGACAAACCATACACTGGCGAAGAATTGGCTCACGCGTTCGCCCTTGACCGTTCCATCATGTATAAACGATTAATTATTCCGGCTTTAGAAAACGGCCGGCATGTTATTCAAGATCGCGGGGTCTCCACCTCTATTATCTATCAGCCGATTCAACCAAAATCAATTTCCCTGCGCCGTCTACTGAAACTTCCCGGCAATGCCGCAGCCATGAAATACGCCCCAGACTTCATGATTTTGATTGATATTGATGTTAAAACCGCGATCGCGCGAATTAAACAACGAGACGACGACTCCAAAGGAGTGTTTCAAGATCCGGCTTTTTTAAAAAAACTGGCCAAACGCTTTCGCTCGCGCTGGTTTAGTTGGCTTTTTATGCGGCACGGCGCCTCGGTTCACGCCTTTGACACGCGCCTGCCTTTAGAAACCGTCGTAGAAAAATTTAAATTATTATTGGAACAATTATTGAAATAAATTTATGAAACTAATTTCCATCGGCCAAATCATTGACCAAACCTGGGAGCATTACCGAACACGATTTCAACAAATAACCAAAATTTCCGGCTGGCTTCTGTTGCCATGTCTGATCGGTCTTCTGGCTCTTATTCTTTACCCTGAAGCCTCGACAATGTTGGCCGGCAAAAGTCAAACTTGGTATGAAACAGGTTCTATCTTTTTATGGATGTTTAATAATTCAATAATAACGCCAATCATTGCTTTGTGGGTATTTATCATGTTGGTCATATTTTTTTCAATCGACTTGCTCGGAGAAAAAATCGACCTTCCGAAAATCGCAAAAAAAGCTTGGCAACTTTTCTTGCCAATGATTGTCATTAATATTTTAATCGCTTTAATTTTAATTTCAGCTTGGTTGTTAACAATTCCTGGTTTTGTTGTTAACTGGTTGGGTGTATTAATCCAAAACAACTTTGTGGCTAGTTTTGGCAGCTTATTGTTAATGGTCGGCCTGCTTGCCGCGCTTTTCTTCTGTATTCGCTGGCTCGTAGACTTTTACTTTGCTTCTTATATTCTGATCACGGAAGAAAAAACCGGGAGAAAAGCTTTGTCCGACTCCAAAAAACTAGTAGACAACCGACGTTGGGCGGCTATATTCAGGATTCTCTTGCCAAAACTGGTTTTCATAATTGTGTTAATAACCGCCCAAAGTATTCTAAGTTACGTTGTGGTCTACCTAATTGCGGCCATCGCTGGTTTTAATTCAGATATGGTTGCCAAAGCCAATTCCGTTGCCAATGCCTTAATTGTCTCTTTTGTCTCGATTCTTGGTACTCCTATTCTGGTTTTGGCCGACTACTTCGTCTTCGACAGTCTTCGAAAAACCATAAAAAAATAATCTATGAGCGGAGTTATTAATCTTTTAGAAAAAAGTTTTGAATTATACCGAAAACATTTTTCCTTATTGGCTGGATACGTGGCCTGGCTGCTCTTACCGTTTGCGGCTTTGGTCTTGTTTTCACTGCCAAAAGAAAATGTTTTCCTAACAGCTTTGTTAACATTAAGTTCTTTGGCTCAGACAATTATTGGTCTTTGGCTAGGCGTGTTTATCCCTTTAGTTGTTTATGATCTGCTCTCAAAAAAAACAAAAGTAAAATTATTGGAGTTACAAAACAAAGCCTGGGGTCTTTTATTGTCAGTAATCTTTGTCGCGATTGTTGAAGCTGTGGTGTTTCTTGGTGGACTGGTCTTGCTGATAGTTCCGGCATTTATTTTTTGGATCTGGTTTTCCATGGCCCAGTTTGCGGTTATGTTTGATGACAAAAAAGGATTAGAAGCATTAGCTTGGAGCCGAGAACTGGTTCGCGGCCGTTTTTGGAAAAGTGCTTGGAGAATTGCCGCCGGACCGATCTTATTTGGTTTTATCGTCATAATCGGAACATATTTGATTCTCTTTTTGTTGTCCTTTGTCTTTCAAACCCCAATATCTGAAATTTTTAGTGAAACTACGCCACTTTGGGTAGACGTGGTCTCCACTATAATCGAAACTTTTTCCTTGCCAATTTTCATGATTTACTTTACCTTGCTTTACACTGAACTCCGTCAAACAAAACCAAAATTATGAAACTCCTGGAACCAGTTATTGGACTAGAAATCCACCTTCAACTAAAAACCAAATCCAAAATGTTCTGCGCTTGCCCTAATCAAGAAGCGGCAACGCCGAATTCTTTTATTTGTCCGGTCTGCACCGGCCAGCCTGGGGCACTTCCGGTTCCGAACGAACAAGCTGTCCGTTGGTGTATTTTGGCTGGTCTAGCGTTGAATTGTAGTATCAATGGCTCTACAAAATTTGATCGTAAACATTATTTTTATCCCGATCTCCCTAAGGGCTACCAAATCTCTCAATTCGACATTCCAATCGCCGAGCACGGCCAACTCGAAATTGTCACAAGTGGCGGAGTCCGCGAGTCGGCAATTATTGGCATTACCCGGGTTCATCTTGAAGAAGATGCCGCCAAATCTTTTCATGGCGAAGCAGGAAAAACCTACGTTGACTTCAACCGCGCCGGCAGTCCGCTTATTGAGGTTGTTACTGATCCTGATTTTCGTTCAGCTCGCGAAGCAAAAGTCTTTTTGCAAGAGCTACGATTGATTGCTCGAGCTCTCGGCATTTCTAATGCTGACATGGAAAAAGGCGAAATGCGTTGTGATGTAAACGTCTCGCTGCGTGAGGTTGATAAAGACGGCCTGATCATCGGTCCGGAGTTTCACCCAAAAACCGAAATCAAAAACATTAACTCATTTAAAGCCGTGGAACGCGCCATTGAATTCGAAATCCAGCGACAAAGCAAACTCTGGCAAATGTCTTCCCCGCCATCAATTTCCAGCACTCGTGGTTGGAACGATGGCAAACAAATTACCGAAGAACAACGCACCAAAGAGGGTTCCGAAGACTACCGCTATTTCCCAGAACCAGATATTCCGGCTCTTGATTTGCGAGTAATGGTCGAGGAGATCAAACCAACCATTCCAGAGCTTCCGGCCGCGCGCCGTCGCCGTTTTGTTGATGAGTATGTTTTGAGCTACGAAGACGCCAAACACCTCTGTGAAGATCAAATATTGGCTGACTTTTTTGAATCCATGTTTTCCGAACTTCTGTCTTGGATCGAAACAATTCCCGAACTCGAAACAGCCGACGAAGAAATTGTCCAAAAAGAAAAAAATCGTCTATCAAAACTCGCTGTCGGATGGTTGATATCAAAATACGGCGGCTTGCTCGCAGACAAAAACATTGCCTTCGAAGATCAAAAAATCAGTCCGGAAAATTTTGCCGAGTTTATCGTTCTTATCGCCAAGGGTCGTCTCTCTACCAGGAACGGACTCCAGGTTTTGCAAAAAATGATGGAAACCGGAGCTGATCCAGAACACCTGATCGAAGAGCATAATCTAAACTTGGTCGTCGACGAATCCGAGCTCTCTCTTGTGGTTCAAAAAATTATGGCCGCAAATCCCGACGAAGCCGAACGTTTTCGAAACGGCGAACAAAAACTCATAAAATTCTTCCTCGGACAAATTATGAAAGAGACCGGCGGCAAGGCCGATCCAAATGTCGCGAAAATGGTGTTGGAGCAAGAGTTAGGGGAATAAAAATCCTCCTCGGCCAAAAAAGATGGCTGAGGAGGGCAGTGGGGAAAAGGTGGGTGTCCTCGATGACTACTCCACCAAAAGATGGATGATGCCGACCGGCTGACCGGTCGAAGAAAGGGCGGTGATGGTGGCTGGGCCACTGGCAACGGCATCGAATTCGAGATCGATCCAATCTCGACGGTCGCGCCGCGGGGCGGCTGTGAGGTTCTTGATACCACCAGCAGAGATTTTCCACCCCGCGTGATTGCGCCTGGGCAGAGAGATCGTCCGACAACGTCCTCCGAGAGGCACGCGAACCGGCCGCATGCTGTTGGAAATCCAGAGGTTGTGCGTAGCGTCGGTGCAGACAGCGATGCCGTCAAGGCTCTGATCGTCTCTGGGCGCTGGCAGGCCGCCCTGGGAAATTCCAAGCTGGGGATCGAGGGTCACGAGGTTCTCCGCGAATAGGTTGTGGGACGAAAACGCGACGTTTATTTTAAAACAAATCCCCCACCCTGACAAGGGTGGGGGTGTGGACGAAGCACGAACCGTACGTAGAGACAAGGCATGCCTTGTCTCTACGTACGGTTCGGTCACATCGCGTCCAACCAATTACCAACCAATTTTTCAATTTCCGCGACATCTGTCGACCAATGAATATTCTTATTTCTCTTAAACCAAGTTTTTTGCCGTTTGGCATACTGTCTGGTTCGCAACTTCATTTCTTCAATCGCTTTTTCAAAAGAAATCTCACCATCGAGATGACGGCAAATTTCTTGATAGCCGATTCCTGACATGGAATAAACTCCGCAACCATATTGAGACTTGAGTTTTTTAACTTCATCAAGAAGTCCGAGTCCGACCATGTCATCGACGCGAGCGTTGATGCGCTTTTCCAAAACCTCCATCGGCCAATCAACTCCAAGCCATAGACAATCATAGTTTCCTTTCCCACCCCTCAAAAATTCCGAAAACGCCCGGCCGGTTTTTTTACAAACTTCAAGCGCGCGGATCAGCCGGCGTTTATTTTTTCGATCAATAATCTCGGCCCCAACCGGATCTATTTTTTTATATTCTTCAAAAAGTTCGTCTTCGCTTTTATTTTCCAGTTCTTCGCGTAATTTCAAATCAGGACCAACTTCGGGCAATTCTCGATCCTCAATAATCATATCCATCCAAAGGCCAGTGCCACCAACAAGAATCGGCAAATGTCCGCGATCGATAATTTCGGAAATAATTTTTTCCGCGTATTCTTTAAACAACGCTCCGTTCATTTTCTCGTCTGGATTAACCAAATCTAAACCATAATATCTAATTTTATTGATTTCTACATATTTGTATATTCGTATATTCGTATCACAATTCGTAATTCGCCCCCCTGTATCCTTCCCCGTCCCAATATCCATTCCACGATAAACCGTGCGTGAATCCACGCACAAAATCTCGCCATCAAATTTTTTAGCAAGTTGGTAAGCAATGGCAGATTTTCCAGAACCTGTCGGGCCAACAACGGCCAAAACTTTTGCTTTCATACTTTTTACATCCTAAAGCTTTAAAGATTTTTTTTCAAGATAAAATAACAGCCGCCCGGGCAAGAGATGCCTAGGCGGGCTCTACGAGACGGAGTTCGCGATTGGCGAGCTCCATGATCGGAGTGGGTTCGGGGCGAGGAGTGCCACCTCGCACCAGCCGAAGTCTGGACGGCTTGGCACCACCAGCGGCCGGGCAACGCCTGAGTCTGGCCGTGAGGCACAGAACCAGGACAACCCGAAGGAGCGGTAGACGGCCCCACATCACCTGGCGCTCGCGCCACGAAAGGCCGTTGACAGCGGAGTCAAGGCGAGCCTCGAGGTCGTCTTTGAAGCCCTTGATCATCTGGCGTTCGACCACGGAGAGGTACTGCTCGAGGTCTTCAAGCTTGGCTGTCAGGACATCGAGATCTGGCTCATCGCCGGACGAGACCAGGGCGAGCTCGAGACACACCCAGCCAAGATCTTCTTCGTCTGGCTCACCGCCGAAGACCATGAACGGGACACCATCGAGAACTGCCTTGATGACAGTGACTTCGTGTGGATACAGGACTCCTGATCCCTCCCCCACCACCAACTCATCCACAAGCTCAAGAAGACCAATCAGACCGCAAGACACGGGCACCTCCTAACCGGGGAAATCCGGACCATTCACCCTAGTACAAAAACCGGATTTTGTCAATAATAAAAGAACCGCCCTCATCAGAAGAGGGACGGTGAGAACGCGACCGAGGTCTTGACCTGGAAGGGTTGGAGAGGGCCGTTGTAATAGGCCAAAAGAGCGCAGAGGGCAAACTGGAGCCTAAGGAGATAACCAGCAAACACCTCTTGGACGCGGTCGCCGGACAACGAATAGTGGGTGAGCCAGCCAAAGAATAGTTCCTTGGCCTGCTTCATCGCCATCCGGAAGAAGGCGTGGTTGTGAAGGTTGTTGCGAACCCGGTCGACGAATTCACTCATGCTGGCACAAGTGTCGGCCAGAAGGGCCCGATCACCCATAAGGCGCGCGAGGTCTTGGCTGGTCTTTTCCAAACCCTCGGGAGTCCAAGACTCCCAAGCATGACCACCAACAACTCTGGCCAGAATCTGGACTTCATAAGCCCAAAGCCAACCGGCCTTGCTAGCACGATCGAAAAAATCGCTCAGTTCCGGAAGAAGCTCGAAAGTCTCGGCTGGGAAGAAGGGTTTCAAAGGACCTCCAGTAAAACCAGACTCCTGACCATAATATATTTTGGCTACACTGTCAAGATTTTTGACTTTTCATCTAAAAAATGATATAATAAATTTACTTTTATAAAACTAATTATTTCAAATATGCCAAGAACAGCCGTTGAAACAAGTCGGGGGGGACCCGATATCCAAGGCAAAGCGGAGGCACCTGGCCGCCAGAGCAGAATTTTAAAAGAAGGCGAATCTCCGATCAAAATCCTAGAGGCGCAACTTGATGCAGTTGCCGAAAAAATCAAAAAGGCTGAAGCCGAACTAAAACAGGAAGAAAGTCTCCCAACATCCGAAGAACAAAAGGCAAAAATAAAAGCACTTGAAAGTGGCCTTATTGCGCTTAAAGAAGAGGAGGAGAAATTGGAGGATCAATACGCCGAAGCAGGCTTTGGCGATATTCTTGAGCGTTCAGTAAACGACGAAAACGAAAAACAACGGCTGGCTGAAGCTCATGAGCGCGCTCTAAGAACAAAAATGGACGCAAAATATAAAACAAAAATAGCAACCGACATTGCACCAGAAGTCGTAAAAGCAAAACCCGACACAGAAGAACAACCAACTCCTATAGCCGCCAAAACAGCAAAAGAGCCGCGCTCTTTGAAGCTCTCTCCAAAACTAAATAAATTTAACTGGCTGTTGGGCCCTGCTTTGGCTTTATTCGGGTATCATATAGTCTCTGAAGTTCAAAACCCGCTAGAACACTATCAAGGGGTCACAAAAACCGCTCAACAAGAGATAAAAGACACTAAAGCCAGAGCTGCTGCCGAACGACAAGCTCGTCTACAGGCCGAAACAGCACAACCAGAAGCACCAACAGAGGCGGTTGTTGAACAAGCTCCTACACAAACCACCGAACAACAAGCCGCCGCCTTGGCCGCCGGAGAACGAGTCGTGCTCGACAGCGGTGTCGCGGTACAAGTAGCGCCAGAACTTGCTCCAACTGTTAATCCCGACAAAACCATAAAAGCCAAACAAATAGAAACTCAACCGACTGAAGAATTCGATTTCTCACAAGCCGACAAAAGCGGCTACAGAGCTCTTCTTGACGCAGAATTAAGAACTGCGGAGGTTTTGGATATTCCCGCTCTTAGACGCACTGTTCTTGGGGAACAATTAAAAGACTTTGCTGAACAAAGGACGCAACGAGAAAAAAACATGAAAACCGCGCTAACCATTCTTCACTCTGGCATTGAGGGTCCAAAAGTAGAAGCTCTAAAACAGACTTTAGCCGAATACATTGGCCGCAGGGCCAATTTACGGACGGCTATCGAAAATTTAAAAGCGCTTGATCTTGATGGGGTCGAAAAAGAAGCTCAAATAGCCTCATTAGAAAAAGATCTTGCGAAACTGCTAGAAAAAATGGACGAATTACAAGAAAATGTGGGCAACGAAACCAGAGAAACGCAGCCCAACTAGAAACCAGTGGTTTAAATAGATAAACAAAAAACATCGGGTCAATTTGATCCGATGTTTTTTATTTTCTAAATCTGATTTCCAAACAACACCCAAACATCAGCCCGCTCTACTTTCATCTTCACAATTCTGCCCACCAACTCCGGCCCACCGGGAAAACTCGCCACTTTCATCTCGTTTGTCGTTCCCCAACAAACCCCGTTCTCGCAACGATCAACCAAAACCTCAAGAACTTGATCTTGAAATTTTTGGTTTTTCCTCATCGTTGTCTCTTCCATCAGGTTCTGAATTTTTTGCCAACGGCGGCGTTTTTCGTCTTTTGACACGTCGTCTTTAAAAATCTTAGCCGCGAGCGTGCCAGAGCGCGACGAGTAGCGAGCGTGATAGCTGATATCAAAATCGCATTGGCGATAAAGATCAAGGGTATTCTCAAACTGCTCCTCGGTCTCGCCGCAGAAGCCGACGATAATATCTGTTCCAAGAGCAATGCCCGGGCGTTTGGCTTTGATTTTTTTAATAATCTCCAGATACAGCTCGCGAGTATGGCGACGATTCATGCGGCGCAAGATCTCGTTATCACCGGACTGAACCGGAAGATGGAGATAATTAGCTTGGAGCGGAAGAGTAAGAGCGTCAATAACCTCGTCGGTCATGTGGTTTGGATAAGCCGCTGTCCAGTGGATCCGTTTGAGTCCGGGAACCTGATTGATCTCCCAAAGGAGCGCGGCGAAGTCGTTCCAACCCCCGTCATTGCGAGCCCGGCGATCGTATCCACCGAAGCTCGGCGAAGGTGGAAGCAATCCCTTCGAATATGGATTCTCTGGCGAGAAATTCTCAGGATCGGGCGCAATATAATTGTTCACCGCCTGTCCAAGGAGCGTAACCTCGAGGCAACCGTTCTTGGCGAGACGATGAATCTCGTCGAGTGTGTCTTTCACTGGCCGGCACTTTTCCCTACCCCGAGCGTAAGGCACGACACAGTAGGAGCAAAACTTGTTGCAACCGGTCTGAATCGAAACAAACGCGCGAAAATTTTCCGAGTTCTTGGCCGAAGTTTTAAGATAAGCGCTCCTGTCATCGTCGACCTTGGTAAAGGATTGTTGTTTAGCGGCCAACCACTCCGGAAGTTTAGTCATCTCATTAATCGGAAAAAAGAAGTCGACAAACGGCAGGCGTTTTTTTATTTTTCCATCTGTATCCCGCCCGGCCATACAACCAGTGATTCCAATCAAGAGCCCCGGATTCTTGCAACGAAGCTTGGCGAAATTTCGCGCCAACCCATAAACCCGATCCTCGGCCGACTGTCGCACTGAACAAGTAACAATAAAAATCGCGTCGGCCTCTTCTTGGTTTTCTGTTCTAGACCAGCCGGCGTTTTGTAAAATTGTTTCCAGGCGCTCGGCGTCGTTTTTGTTCATCTGACAGCCGAAAACAATCAAAAAATAAAAAGGCGCTTTCATAGCGCCTTGAATTTAGCATTTTTTGATAGGGTTGGCAAACTCGTGCCCAGCTTCTCTATTTAATCAAATCTTTTCTTTAACCTTTATTTTCAATCATTTTCAAGACGATAATCAACAAAGCTTTAATTCGCCATTGCCTAAACAAACTTGATTTGTCATGTTCCAAAATAAAATTTTTATATCTTCTGTGATATCCGGATCAGAAGACGTGCTGGAAAGCAAACTAATTATTTGTTTTCTAAAAGCTTCTTTTGATTTGCTTGACGCCTCACTTGCTGTATGACCTTTTAAAAGCGCCATACCCACCTCGTTTGAAGGATCGAGAAACCTTTTGGCTCTTTTGTCTTCAGCTGGTTTAGAGAGAAAACTGCGATTTAAATTTATAACAAACTTGTCTTTATAACCTATAAAAACCGTTTCTTTATCAGCCACGCCCTTCCCTAGTATCTTGGCGCAATCGCAAGCAATAGCGTAAGTAATTTTTTTCTTTAAAAGAAAGTGGTTATCTTCGTGACAGATTAGCACCTCGTTATTATGTCCGGTCATCTCATAAGCTGAACCGTGTCCATTCAACAAAATTAAATCCGGAGACAATTTATCCATTCTGCTCTCAAAATTTTTTCTTGAAGCTTTTTCTTTATGAAGATCGATCACTTGAATACCTTTTTTATTAGCTTCAGATATTATCTCTTTCATCCAACAAGACAAATATCGAGTTCCGGCATCGTGTTCGGGACGAGTAACTAAAATTATTAAATTAACAAACTGGTTCATACAACGAACTAACAATCCCTTCTTTTATTGCTTTTAACCATTCCATTTCAATATCTTGAACCACTCGACCGATTTCATCATTGGCCTTTACGTGTGCAATAAGTTCGTCGCGTCCAAAAGTCCCCATGTCACCAATAGATTTCATGGTATCAAAAGACAATGTCGATAGTCTAGACAATACCAAATTTCGAATTTCTTCATCGGTTGCCGGGTTGTTAGATTTGTCTTCTGATTCTGTCATATAATTTCCATAGCTTTTAATTTATCTAGAATTTTTGCTCCTAAGGCGGTCTCGTTTTCCACTTCAATAAAAACCACGTCCCAACTTAATGGTCCGGTTTCATTTTCTACATAAATAATTTCCTTTCTTAGGGGAAGAGGAATATTTGAATAAACTCTCAAAAAATCAGATTTTTTATCGAGCATAAAATCCCTTTCTAATTCTCTTAAATAATAACAGACTTCCTTTCTTTGTGCCAACTCGCCTTTCTTTCCTCTGTGATAGGTCACTCGTACCTCAGCGCCTCAATCGGATCCAGCTTGGCCGCTCGACGGGCCGGATAAATTCCGAAGACAATTCCGACGACTGTGGCCACAATCACCGCCAGCACGATCGAATTGACCGAAACCGAAAAAGCCCAGCCGTCGAGTTGGGTACGGACTATTATGTATGTTAAGAAGGCCATACCAACACCAGAGGCCACGCCCACAAGGCCGCCGACTAATGTCAGGATTACGGACTCGAGCAAAAACTGACGTAAAATTTCGCCATAAGTCGCGCCGATGGCTTTGCGCAAACCGATCTCTTTGGTGCGCTCGGTTACCGAAACCAACATGATGTTCATGATGCCGATTCCGCCAACCAAAAGCGAAATGGCGGCAATTGAAGACAAAAGCAATGCTAATACCGAACTGACCGTTCCAATAATCGCCACGGCATCTTCTTGAGTCGAAACAAAAAAATCGTCTTTACTCAAATCGCCCTCGGGATTGTCGATATCGTGCTCGTCGCGGAGGAGAAAACGGATTTCTTCTTTGGCCCAATCGAGTGGTAGGGTAGTTTTTGCGGCAATGAAATTGATGTAGTCAACGCCTAAAACATCGTCTTGCAAAGTCGTCACCGGAACATAAGCCATGGCGTCTAAATTTTGAAAAAATCTTGTTCCCTGCTCTTCCAAAACCCCAACCACCTCGAATTTAATCGAACCAATTTTTATTTTTTGACCAATAGGATCTTGGTCGCCGAACAGATCGTCTTTGATTTGAGTTCCAAGGACGGCGATTCGAGCGTTGGTATCCACATCGGATTCGGTAATAAAACGACCGTAATCGACCTCGGCCGGAAACAAAAGTTTATTTTCCGGAGTCGTGCCGGTTACTTGAGCGCGTTTATCGCTTCCCTGCCACTCGACAATATGTTCAGAAAACAAAATCGGCGCCACTTCTGTAAAGCCAGAGATTTTTTTTATGGCCTCGGCATCGTCCAGGCTCAAAGTTTTTGGCGCGAGCATTTGAGACGATGCGTGCTGATCCATTTCCCCGCTCCCAGGCTCCACATAAACAATATCAGATCCGAACTCGGCCACCTGCGATAAAATCAAACCCTCGGCACCGCGGCCAATGGAAAGCATTAAAATCACCGCGCCGATGCCGATGATGATTCCAAGCATGGTCAAAGCCGAACGCGAGGCTTTGCGCCTCAAACTGGTTAGCGCGGTTGAGACCAAATCTTTCTTCAACATAACTACTTGCTAAAATCTTCACGACGAACATGGCCGTTTTTTTCGTCGGAAATTATTTGACCGTCGCGAAGGCGAACAATGCGACCAGAAAATTCCGCGGCTTCTTGTTCGTGGGTAACCATAATCACCGTGTGCCCTTCTTTGTTCAAATCTTGTAAAAATTTCAAAATCATAATGCCGGTTTTGGTGTCTAAATTGCCGGTCGGCTCGTCGGCAAAAATAACCGTGGGCTCGTTCACGATCGCCCGGGCAATGGCCACGCGCTGGCGCTCACCGCCGGAAAGACGATTGGCCAAATAATCGGTACGCGGAGTTAAACCAACGGCTTCGATCGCCTCCTTTGCGCGTCTAATCCGCTCGGAGTGAGCAACCTCGGCGTAAATTAGCGGCAAAGCGACGTTTTCCAAAACCGTACAATCAGCCAAAAGATTAAAAAATTGAAAAATAAAACCGACTTGATCGCGACGAAAATGCGCCAGCTTATCATCATCAAATTTAGAAACATCTTTATCTTCAAAAAAATATTCGCCCGAAGACAGACGATCTAAAAAACCCAAAATATGCATGAGAGTTGATTTTCCGGATCCCGATGGTCCCATAAGAGCCACGAACTCACCTTTTTCGATTTTCAAATCAACTCCGGTCAGAGCTTTGGTAACCACCCCACCGTTTTCATAAACTTTACTGACGTTTTTTAATTCAATAAGAGACACATTAATTTTCCCTAATCGTCACAATAATCGTTTCCCCGCCCTCAAGGCCGGAAAGAATTTGCCAAACTCCACCATCACCGCGCAGACCGACAGTTACAAGACGCTCTTCGTAAGAATCACCCTGTGGCAAACGAACAAATTTTTCTCCGGATTCGTTTTCTAAAACCGCTCGTTGGGTAGCCAACACGCAGTTTTCAATATTGGCCGTGGTGATAGTAAGATCGGCGGTCAAACCCGGCTTCCAACCAGAGACATCGGTTCCTTCGTCCAAGTAAATCGTGGCTTCGTAATAAATAACGCCGCCAATGTTTTTTTCCGCCGGATTGATTTTGGCCACTTGGCCGTAGAATTTTTTGTCATCGCCAAAAGCGTCAAAGGTAATCTCAACCGGGTCTTCAATAGAAACTTTAGAGATGTCGGATTCGGAAATATCAGCGGCAATTTGGAATTGTGAGGTAACAGTTTGGACAATAACGACCGGGGTATTGGCAACTACCTGCTCGCCTTGTTCAAATTCAACAGCGGTAATTTTTCCTTCAATCGGAGCAAAAATTTGAGCGTCGGTAAATCGGGATTCGACCTCGGCATAGTTGGCCTCGGCTTGGGAAACCGTGGCCACCAGCGCCGCCAAATCAACCGAGCGTGGAGTTGCCTTAACGCTTGCTAAGTTAGCCTCGGCCTCGGAGACCGCGGCTTGTCTGACGACCACGGAATAAGTGGCGTTAGCCTCGGCGCTCGCCAAAACCGCTTCGTATTTCTTGACGAGATTTTCGGCAGTGGTTAGTTCTGTGGCGTTGGTTATTACGAATTGATCAATGGTTTGTCTCACGGCCAAAAGCGCGGCCTCGGCGGTTTGAACGCTGGTACGAGTGGTATCAATTGAGGCTTCGAGAGTGGCCAGATCGGATGACGAAAAATCGGCGGTGTCGATATTGGTTCCGTCTAAAGTTCGACGGACATAGAGGAGGGTTGCCGAGGCATCACTCAAAGCAACACCGACAAGATCTTCGGCTACCTCGATCAAGCTATTCGATGAAGACGAGGTTAACGCGTACACCGCGTCCTCGGCAGCATCACGGCTCTTTTTGGCTGTACTGTACCAACTTTTGGCTTGGGCCAGAGAGTTCCAATCGTTAGCGCCAAGGACATCCTGAAAATCATCATTGGCCGGAGTGTTGTCGATTCCTAAAACCCCATCGGCATCGGACAAAGCCGCGCGAATAACCACAACAGAGTCTCGCAACTCTTGCGATAAATTGGCGTAAGCTTCGATTAAATCTTCGGAATTATCGAGTTTCACGTTTTCCAAATCTTCTTTGGAAGAACTTAAATTAACCTCGGCCTCATCAACCTCGGCCGCGGTGGTGGCTTCGGCGCTCGCGAGCGCCGCCTCGGCAGAAACCAAAGCCGCCTCGGCCACGGCAACGGCTTCGCTGGTGGCCCCGGCTCGGCGTTGCGACAAGTTGGCGCGAGCAATCTCCACCGCCTGCCAAGCGCTGGCGCGATCGGCTTCGAGTTTTGCCAGATCAAGAGTGGCGAGCAATTCACCGGCCGCAACCTCGTCGCCAACCTCAACCAAAATCACTCCAGCTGTACCCGTAGTTCCAAAAGCCAACTCGACTTTGTCGAGAGACTCGAGAACGCCGTTTGCGTCAACAGTCTGGGTCAAGGTTCCGGTCTCAACTTGAGCAGTAATCATCTCGAGTTTTGGAGTTTTATTAAAATAAAAATATCCGGCCGTAACTACGCCGGCTATTACCACAACAACCAGACCTATCCAAATAAGAGATTTTTTTAGTTTCATAACGGCTCAATTTTACCATTCTTAACGCGAAAAAGCAAGCTAAAATAACCAAAAACCAGCGGTTTTTAACGCTGGTTTTTTACTTATGAAATCTTATCTAAAACCATCTCCCAATAGTCATCGGCTTGAGCGAATTTTGAACGGTTGTTTTTGAGACCTTCGCGAATTTCAGCGACCGTGAAGAATCTGACGGTTTGTACTTCTTCAGTTTGAACAATTAAATCTTCGGCCCGACCATCAAATTTCATTAAGTAGACGTAGTAAAATTCATTATTATGAAAGGTTTGTGTTTTGGTTTCACGGCGCAGGTTTCCAATGAATTTCAGATCTTCGGCCTTGGCCGTGATTCCGAGTTCTTCTGAAAGTTCGCGAAGAGCCGAGACAATTATCTCTTCACCGGAGTTATTATGCCCGGCCGCTGAAACGTCCAAACTGTCCGGCGCGATGAGTTTATCTTTACTTCTCAACTGCAAAAGAATTTCTCCACGAGAATTATAAATCCAAACATGCGCTGAGCGGTGCCAAGAGCCGTCTTGGTGAGCTAAGCTTTTCATCTTACTTTCGCCGGTTGGTTGATTATTTTCGTCGACAATATCGATTAGTTCGTCGGACATACTTTATCTATTCCGGTATCTTCCCTGCCTCAACCGCCCGAGCAACTATTTCCCCGGCTGGCACGACCAAATCTTCTTCTTGCCCAAAAACATTGATCTTGAAGTCGCCGCCATTCATTTCTTTTTCGCCGACAACAATTGTCCACGGAATTTTCATTATGGCGGCATTGCGAATTTTTTTGCCGACTTTTTCAGTATCGTCATCGAGATCGGCGCGAACGCCGGCGGTTTTGAGTTTTTTGAGTAGATCTTGGGCAAACGGAATAAAACTATCGCTCACTGTGGCAATTCTAACCTGAACCGGAGCCAACCACATTGGGAAAGCGCCGGCCGTGTGTTCAATCAAAATAGAAAGGAAACGCTCAATCGAGCCCATGATGGCGGCGTGGATCATAACAATTCTTTCCTTTTCGCCCTTTTCATTGATGCAAGTTAAGTCAAACCGTTCGGGCATATTCATGTCGAGCTGAATGGTGGCCACTTGCCATTCGCGACCAATTGCATCTTTAGCCATAAAATCGAGTTTGGGACCATAGAAGGCGGCTTCGCCCACCCCCTCAAACCAATCAACTTTTTTCCCTTCAATTATTTCCCGTAAAATTCCCTCGGCCCTCGCCCAGTTTTCTTGATCGCCCAAATATTTTTCTGGATGTTCAGGATCATGTAAAGACAAACGGACTCGCAAAGAAAAACCAAAAGTTGGATAAAATTCATGAACAATATCCCAAATTTTCAAAAACTCTTCTTTGGCCTGACTCATGCGACAAAAAACATGAGCGTCGTCTTGCGAAAAAGCTCGCGTCCGTGAAATGCCGGCCAGTTCCCCGCTCTGTTCATCGCGATAACAAGTCGTGGTGTTGGCGTAACGCTGTGGAAGCTCACGATAACTCCACATTTGCCGGGCATAGATTTGTGTGTGGTGCGGACAGTTCATTGGCTTCATGGCGAACTCATGACCTTCACGAGTGACAATACGAAACAACTCATCTTTAAACTTATCCCAATGACCACTGGTAATGTACAAATCCTTTTTAGTGATGTGTGGAATCTCGACTTTTTCGTAACCATAAGCTCGACGCAAGCGCCAAATAAAATCATCAAGGAGATTACGCAAAATCGTTCCACGGGGCGTCCACAACGGCAAGCCGGCGCCAACCAAATCGGAAAAAGCGAAAAGATCAAGGGCTGGCCCAAGAATTTTGTGATCGCGCTTTTTGGCCTCCTCAAGCATGACTAAATAATTATCAAGCTCCTCTTGGGTTTCAAAAGCAATTCCGTAAACACGCTGAAGTTGGGGATTTTCTTCTTTGCCGCGCCAGTAAGCACCGGCAACTTTAGTAAGTTTAAACGGACAGATTTCTTTACTTGATTCCACATGCGGGCCGCGACAAAGGTCAACAAAATTTCCGGTGTAATACACAGAAGCTTTTTCCACCGAACCATCAATATCGCCAGTTTCCTCTGGTTTCATTTTGGTAGTGCCCCTTTCTTGTAAATCCTTTAGAAGTTCAACTTTAAAATCCTGGTGGCGTTCGGCAAAAAAATCAATGGCTTTGGCGAGCGCCATTTCTTCACGAACAAATTTATCGTCGCGGGCCTGGATTTCGCGCATCTTATCTTCTATTTTTGTGAGATCTTCTTCGGAAATCGAGGCTTCGAGTTTGAGGTCGTAGTAAAATCCATCTTCAACAGTCGGCCCGACGCCCAGTTTGACATCTGGGTAAAGTTCAAAAACCGCGGCCGCCAGAAGGTGGGCGGCGGAATGGCGTTTGATTTCAAGAGAATTTTGAGTCATAAAAATGGTTAACAATAACCCCAGTATAGTGTGTTTAAAGCAATTTCGTCAAACCAAAAACCTTCCGCTGTGGAAGGTTTTTGAGGTTGGTTATTCTATTGAGCAAGGGTGGCGAGTTCTTCTCTGGTCTTCATAGTCGAGAGATCATCAGCGTCTGTGGTAGCCATGTTGTCGCCAACAGTGAATTTGGAGAAAACTGTTGGTTCAAGATCGATAATGTAATCTGACCAGTATTGTCCATAGAGAGCGGTGGCTGTTTGTTCGTCTGGAACCCAACGCAGGACGCTGTCAGTGCTCACGGCATAGG